>ENA-OROR01000070-OROR01000070.1-human-gut-metagenome-genome-assembly--contig:-NODE-70-length-100207-cov-6.685678_pt1 | contig 100207 bp, 86 predicted proteins | sample MGYA00242135_ERZ509060 | MGnify/ENA primary metagenome ERZ509060 (study PRJEB26280, sample SAMEA2338742) | human gut metagenome | biome: human gut; feature: human-associated habitat; material: faeces... | reverse complement strand
TTGCAGAAATGTGGCCGGGGATTTTTGTATCCATGTCTAAAATTTAAGCGCTTACGATGAACCGGGATTTGGTTAAAAGAAAAATAAAACCAGTTTCCATTATGTTTAGCGAATATTATTTTTATTTAATAGGATATCGGTATGAAACAGATGTGTCTAATACGCCAATATATTTTCGAGTTGATCGAATTGTAGACATAATAGTTCACCGTGAAAAATACGTCCTGTTAAAAGAGCAGAATATAGATGAAGGAATGCTTAGAAGAAAAAGTCAATTTATGTGGCCTGGTCCAACACGAAAAATTCGATTTGAATTTTCCGGACCATCCGTGCAGGCGATTCTTGATCGGATACCTACTGCAAAAGTAACAGACAGGCAAGCTGATAAGTCCATAATTGAAGCGGAAGTATTTGGTTCTGGAATAAAAATGTTTTTGTTAAGTCAGGGGGCTTGGGTGAAAGTATTAGCGCCGGATAAATTTGTAGAAGAGATGAAGTTGGAAATTGAAAAAATGCAAGAAATATATAAATAGTATCTGAGAAAAGGAGAAGGCAGATTTGTTGCCTTCTTTTTTGTGTTTGCGCGCCATGGGCACGCTCTAACGGGTGCAAGTCCCGAACATGCCCAGATAGTGGGAAGTGTATAGCCGAACAGCAAGACCTGCTAAGATTTGTCAAGTGGAAAGTCAAAAATTATTTAAAGTATTTGGGGTATGAAAAATAGACTGCCTGAATAAGCCAGTTTTCGGGCAATGAAGGGTGAATCCTTATCGGTTCAGCAGTTGACTTTTGAATACAATGTCTCGACCAGAAGCATTACGAGGGATATGAATTCATTAAAAGGATTTCTGGCAGATCATACAGATATTTTGGGATATACAGAGTTAGAATATTCGAGTACGAACCATTGTTATTCATTAAAAATGGATAATTTTCTTTCTAATAAAGAGTTACTTGCGATTACGAAAGTGTTGATAGGCAGCCGGGCATTTAACAGTGAAGAATTGCTTGGCATGATTCAAAGATTAAAAAAGAATACAACTTCCGTAGACCGAGTAAAACTGGAGCAATTGATCCGCAAGGAAATCTATCAATATGATGAAGTGGGTTCGGATTGTCATAGTGTGATAGAGAATCTTTGGAAAATTACAGATTGTATAGAAAATAAAAATGTAATTACAATTACCTATTACAAGATGAATCGAGATTTGGTAAAAAGAAAAATAAAACCAGTTTCAGTAATGTTCAGTGAATATTATTTTTACGTGATCGGGTATTTATATAAATCAGATACGCCCAACGATCCTATATATTTTCGGACTGATCGAATTATAAACATCCAAGTTCATCGTGAAAAATATGTATTATCAAAAGAGCAAAATGTGGATGAGGGAATGCTTAGGAGAAAAAGCCAATTTATGTGGCCCGGTCCGACACGAAAAATTCGTTTCGAATTTTCAGGCCCGTCAGTGCAGGCAATTCTTGATCGGATACCTACTGCAAAAATAATAGATAAATATGCAGGTAAAACTATAATTGAAGCGGAAGTATTCGGTTCGGGAATAAAAATGTTTTTGCTAAGTCAGGGAGCATGGGTGAAAGTGTTGGCGCCGGACGAATTTGTGGAAGAAATGAAGCTGGAAATTAAGAAGATGCATGAGATGTATAAATAATATATTGTAAAAAGAGGGGAGCATAATACAAAAAGTATAGCTCCTTTTTTGGTGCCTTAGTATCCGGAAAAAACACATTTAATTTTAATCAGACAGAAACTGTCCGGGTAACCTGGTATGATAAGAAAAAATAGAAGTGGAAGAAATTAAGGTTTCTGTTCAGGAAAATCTGTCTTTTCAAATAAATCACCGATCGGACAATCAAGAATACGGCTTAACGCATCAAGATTTTCGAAACGGATAGAGCTGGTTTGATTTGTTACCATGCGATTAAAATTTTGATAACTTAGGTTCATTTGCTTATAAAGCCAGTATTTTGTGTGATTTTGTTCTTTTAATATATCTAAAACGCGTAACTGTACCATGATTTTCCTCCTGTTATTCTATAATTATATAAAAAATTTTATTATTGAATAACTTATGTATAAGATATATAATGTATACATTAGATACAGAGACGGATGTATGTAATGCACGAAAGAGAAAAGAGAGGGAAAAGAAAATGGAAATGATTAAAAAAATTACAAAAGAACCAAGGTCAATTATTGCAATAGTAAACTTTATAAGTTTCTTTCTGCCATGGGTATCTTTTGATGCATCGGTTGCCGGATACAGTAGTTCAACTAAAGTTACAGGGTTTGGGATGATATCTTATTCTGTTTTAGGAATTGCTTTTTATGTAGTCCCTATTTTTATTGTAGCGTTACCTTTTATTGAGAGCCTGCGAGAATACGCGAAGAAAATTTATCTGGTACTTTCAATTTGGTCAATTTTATGTATGTTTATTACATGTTCTTTGCTGGCATCAACAGAAGCGTCCTATGATGGAGCAGTATCAGCATCCGTTCATATTCCTAAATTATTGGGATTTTGGATAGCATTGATCTGTAATGTTTTAATTTTTGCCATAACATTATTGCAAAATAAATCTGCAAGTTCATCCGGGCAATCGAATGTAAATTTAAAAAATGTGAATTTGAAGAATATTAATATGGAAAGTATTTCAAATGCTGCACATGAAATCGGAGCTACAATACAGTCTTCAGCATTTGTTGAATGTAAAAAGTGTGGAAATAAAATCCCTCGTGGAAAAAAATTTTGCTCTAATTGTGGAGAAAAAGTGGCCGTAGAAGAAAAAGTGATAAAAAAATATAAATGTTCCGGTTGCGGAAAACCGGCAACAGCAAAAGATAAGTTCTGTTCAGATTGTGGTGCACCGATTGAAGAATATATAGACGCTAATGTATGCCCTAATTGCGGAAAGAAAGTTTTGGAGAATGCGTCATTTTGTACCTTCTGTGGAACAAAGATAGAAAAGGAGACAAAGTAAAATGAAATGGTGTACGAATTGTGGAGCACAATTAAAAGATGAAGAAAAGTATTGCTCGAAATGTGGAGCAAAACAGGATGCAGATAGTATCAGTGAAAATGTAGAAAAGAAAGAAACTGGGAAAAAATCAACAAAAAAAGGAAGGTTGATATTTATCCTTATTTTAATTATTATGGGGATCATTCTTCTTGTATGTCTGACTTTTTTTCAAAAGAAGAAATTAAAAGCTGAAGAAAGAGAAAATTTAACAAAGTTTATAAAAACTGCGGAATGGCCATTTGATACCGAATCAGATAACAAATATAGCACCTACACAATGCGAAAGAATAAAGATGTAATAGTGTTTGATGCCATTAAGAATAAAAATAAAGATTCATTTATCGATGGATTTGCATCGGATGATAAGGGAAATGAATATATTATGTGTAGTTCAATTGATGGCGAAGATACGCAAGCAGTATTTCAGGCCTCACAAAAAGAACATTGTTTAGATTTGCTGGTTTATATTGATAAAGAGGATAATTATTATTTTGAAGGTGAAAAATGGAATAAATTATATAATTATCTAAACAAATACAAACCGGATTATTCTACGGAAGAAAAGGATGAGACAAGTAATAAATCGGATGATAAAAAAGATGATTCGGAAAAGGAAGTAAACGATAATCAAAATTCTTCAAGTGGGACTTCGCAAAATAAGGAAGCACTTGAAGAAAAAGCAAAGGAAAAACAAAGAAAGGAAGCTGCAGCTAAGCAGAAGCAACAGCAGGATGGATTTATTTTAAAATACAGTACAGAATATTTTAATCTGGACACAGAAAATGATCATACAACCATCAGAGTGACTCCGACTTCAGAAAAAGAAGTTAAAATTGATATTCATATTCCGGATTATGATGATTTTGAGTATTATGGAAATGTAATAAATTCAAAAACGGTCGATTTTAAGCTTGATGCAGGAGAAACGATTCGAATGGTATGGACAGATAAGAATAATTTTGAGGTCCATGCGATAAATGGCTTTGCAGATGACACGATGCAGATGGTTAGACCATTATGTTATGCATTGAATGATCAAAAATATAATTTGAATGCAAGTTAAAAAGTGCATTCTATAATTATTACGTGGTAACGCAATCACAAAAAATAATATTACAAGAAATGGGAGGAAGAAAAAGTGAAAAAGAAGATGCATTTAAAAGTTGTAAAATGTTTAGCAACTTTATGTTTGGCGATTGGAATATTTGGGGTATGTGGACTAAATGTTCATGCAGAGTCCGCTGCGTTAAAGAAAGGAAGCAATACCGCTGCTGTGAATATTTCAAAAGATGGATGGACAATAACAGCAGCTTTCCGGAAAAGCAACAGCTCTCATATTATGAAGACAAAACTATACGGAACACGGTTTCAAGGTCATATGTGGTGGGAAGATAAAAATGGCGAAGAAACAGTTAAGATTTATTATAAATCAGGGAAGATTAATAAGATCAAAGCGAAGTTTTCCAAAAAGTCACAGAAGAAATACAACGGTGTGTACAAAGTTTATAATGTAATCAAAGCTCCTAAATTATCAGCGATAAAAGAAAAAGGTCCATATCCATATGGGGATGGTGTGATATATTCAGTGACATGGAGTAAAGTATCTGGAGCAAAAGGGTATCAGTGTAAGGTATCGGCTTTAGCTGGTGAATGGTGGAACATGTATGTTAAAAGATCAACATCGCATAGATCTGCCAGTGTAGAAGGATCTGATATTGAGAAAGTTAAATTCAAAGTTCGTGCTTATAAAAAGGTAAATGGAATTTCAGTATATGGATCCTGGTCTAATGTACGTTCAAAAAAATGTTGGTAATAGATTAATAAGTTCTTAAATCAGATTCAGAATATTAGAAAGTGATTTTGTGGCCACGCTCTCCAAAACAAGCCTGGTTTACAACGGTGTAGTTCAAAATCCGGATTACATTATCGTAGATGCAAACGGAGATATCATTGCTCCATCAAATTATACGGTAACATATGCAAAGGGCTGCAAAAATGTCGGGAAATATACAGCAACGATAACGTTCAAAGGCAATTACGAAGGTACGATATCCAAGACATTTACAATCAATCCCAAAGGAACTTCCCTGAAGTCATTAACTGCTAGTGTGAAGAAGATGACTGTCAGATGGGCGAAACAGACGGCGCAGACAACAGGATATCAGCTCCAGTATTCAACCAGCGCGAAGTTCGCAAATACTAAGACGATTATGGTTACGAAAAATACTGTAACATCAAAGGCAGTAACGAAACTTGCAGGAAAGAAGAAATATTGTGTCCGAATCCGTACATATAAGAAAGTAGCCGGAAAGAATTATTATTCTGCATGGAGCAAGTCAAAAACTGTAAAAACAAAATAAAATGAATACATATGCTTTGCGAAGTGGACTATATGCTTAATTCCCGACATTTTCACTTATAAGTTGAAAATGTCGGGAATTAAGCATAACTTGACATTCCTCGCAAAATTAGGCACAATAGAAAGCAGACGATATCGTTTGCTTACATGCAAAATGGGTATAAGAATAAAAAAACAAGGAGGATAATATTATGCCACATATCGATGTTAAAATGTTTCCGGGAAGAAATGATGAAATTAAGAAGAATCTTGCAGAGAAGTTATTAAAGACTGCAGCAGAGGAACTTCAGATTCCGGCAGAGAACCTGTCAGTTTCTGTAGAGGATGTAGATCCGAAGAAATGGAATGAAGAAGTCGGTGCAGCAACACCGGATGACAAAATTTATGCCGGAAAGATGTTCCGTGCAGAGTAATGCACGGATTAGGGAATGAGGTATGAATAAGAGAGAGTCGTTTAGCAGTAGGTGGGGATTTATCTGCGCCTGCATTGGCTCTGCCGTAGGAATGGGCAATATCTGGATGTTTCCGACCAGAGTGTCGCTGTACGGTGGAGGATCTTTCCTGATTCCGTATTTTCTATTTGTGATTTTGATCGGTTCTACCGGCGTGATCGGTGAGATGAGTTTTGGAAGGGCTGCAAAGTCCGGACCGATCGATGCATTTGGAATCGCATGTGAGAAAAGAGGAAGAAGGAAGAGCGGAGAAGCACTGGGAATGATCCCGGTAATCGGATCTCTTGCTATGGCAATCGGATATACGGTTGTTATGGGCTGGATTTTGAAATACGCTGTAGGAACATTTACCGGAGCAACGTTAGAGCCGGAAAATGTAGAGGCATTTGGTGCAAAGTTTGGACAGATGGCATCTGCATTTGGAAATAATTTATGGCAGATCATTGCACTGGCTGCATGTATGCTGATTCTGATGCTTGGCGTCGGAAGTGGAATTGAAAAAGCAAACAAAGTTATGATGCCAATATTCTTCGCATTGTTTGTGATACTTGGGATTTATGTAGCATTTCAGCCGGGTGCATCAGCCGGATACCATTACATATTCCGGATCGATCCAAAAGCATTCAGTGATCCGGCAACATGGATCTTTGCATTGGGACAGGCGTTCTTTTCCCTGTCTGTAGCAGGAAACGGAACGTTGATCTATGGATCGTATCTGTCAGATGAAGAAGACATTCCGGCATCTGCGGGAAGAGTAGCATTCTTTGATACGATTGCGGCAATTCTTGCGGCGCTGGTGATCATTCCGGCGATGGCAACAACAGGTGCACAGCTGAATCAAGGCGGACCGGGACTATTATTTATTTTCCTGCCGAATCTGATTAAGACCATGCCGGGCGGACCGGTGATCGCAATTATTTTTTTCGTGGCAGTATTGCTTGCAGGTATGACATCGCTGATCAATCTCTACGAAGCACCGATTGCTACCGTGCAGGAGAAACTGCATTTGTCACGTGTTCCGGCATGCGGTGTGATCGCAGTGGTCGGTGTGATTGTTTCGCTGGTAATCCAGGGAATTGTGTCACAGTGGATGGACGTTTTATCCGTATATATCTGTCCGCTCGGAGCAGGACTTGCAGGCATCATGTTCTTCTGGGTATGCGGTAAGAAATATGTAGAAGCCCAGGTGAACCTTGGAAGAGAGAAGGACTATCGCGCTTCTTTCTATACAATTTGTAAATATGTATATGTACCGGTGTGTTTCATTGTGTTGATTCTTGGAATTGCACTTGGAGGTATCGGATAAGAAGAAAAGGTCTGTGAAAATATATATTTTCACAGACCTTTTCCTATGCCATAGGAAATTACTCCGTAATGTTCCTGTGACATAGAAAGCTTTCTGGAAAAGATTGTGCCGAGACACAATCTTTATACTTGACAAAAAAGTTAGTGTGAACTAACATGAAAATGAGAAACAAAATCAAAATCCAGGGAGGAATGAGATGTTTTTAAAAATAGAGGGAATAAAAAAATCTTTTGGTTCCGGGGAGAACCGGGTAGAAGTATTAAAAGGATTGAATCTGGAGATTGAGAGAGGCGAATTCTGTGTGCTTTTAGGACCGTCCGGTTCTGGAAAGTCCACACTTCTTAATATTATCGGAGGAATCGACGGAGCAGATGACGGAAGCATCACAATTGAAGGTGAACGTTTGGAAGATATGTCGGAGAAACGATTATCGCTGTACCGCAGAAAGCACCTTGGATACATTTTCCAGATGTACAATCTGATCCCGAATCTGACTGTGCGGGAAAATATTGAAGTAGGAGCGTACTTAAGCGATCAGCCGCTTCCGGTGGATGATCTTTTAAATATACTAGGACTGACAGAACACCAGAGGAAATTGCCGAATCAGTTGTCCGGCGGACAGCAGCAGCGTACCGCGATCGGTCGTGCCATTGTAAAAAATCCGGATATCCTGCTCTGTGATGAGCCGACCGGAGCTTTGGATTATCATACGTCAAAAGAGATATTGAAACTGATTGAGAAGGTGAATCTGAAATACGGAAATACCATTATCATGGTAACACACAATGATGCGATCAAGGATATGGCAGACCGTGTTGTAAAATTAAAAGATGGTGGTATCCGGAGCAATATATTAAATAAGAATAAAATTCCGGCAGCAGAACTGGAATGGTAAGGAGGACGAACAGATGAAGAGTCCTTTGCGTAAAAGACTCCCGCGGGAATTAAAGGGAGAGTTGGGAAAATACCTGGTTGTATTCCTTCTGATGGTAGCTACGATCGGATTTGTATCCGGCTTCCTTGTAGCAGATGGAAGTATGCTGAAAGCATATAATGAAGGATTCGCTAAATATAATATTGAAAATGGAAATTTCCGTGTCAAAGAAAAGATTTACCAGGCACAGAAAGAAGAAATAGAAAAAAATGACATAAAGCTTTATGAAAATTATTATATCGAGCAGACAATGTCCAACAAAAGCACCATACGTTTCTTCAAAAATCGGAAACAGGTCAACAAAGTTTGTCTTATGAAAGGAAGTCTTCCAAAGAAGGCGGACGAGATGGCAATCGACCGTATGTATGCGGATAACAATAAGCTCGCTGTTGGCGATACAATGAAGAGTAAAGGCAAGATATGGAAGATTACGGGGCTGGTGGCACTTTCTGATTATAGCTGCCTGTTCCAGAATAACAGTGATACGATGTTTGATGCAGTGAAATTCGGTGTTGCGATAGTGACGGATAAAGGATTTCAGACATTGGATAAAAAGGCATGTCAATACAACTATTCATGGACTTACAACAAAGAACCAGAGAATGAGAAATCGGAAAAAGAGGTAGCGGAAGACCTGATGGAAAACATTGGCAAAGAAGTTACGCTGGAGAGCTTCGTTCCAAGATATCAGAATCAGGCGATTAATTTCACCGGAGAGGACATGGGAAGTGACCGTGCGATGATCATCGTACTTCTCTACATGGTTATTGTGATCATGGCATTTGTATTTGGCGTGACGATCAGCAATACGATACGAAATGAAGCAGCTGTCATCGGAACGCTCAGGGCATCCGGCTACACAAGAAAAGAACTGATACATCATTATATGGTTCTTCCGATATGCGTGACGCTGGCTGGCGCATTGATTGGAAATATACTTGGATATACGGTGCTGAAAAATGTATGTGCAGGGATGTATTACGGCAGTTACAGTCTGCCGACTTATGTAACTGTATGGAACGGAGAAGCATTTCTGCTGACAACGGTTGTGCCGGTGTTGATCATGTTGCTGATTAATTATATGGTATTGCATCACAAATTAAAATTATCTCCGTTACAGTTTTTAAGAAGAGATCTGTCTGGTAAAAAGAAGAAAAAGGCGATGTATTTAAGCCCGAAAACAAGCATTTTCCATCGCTTCAGGCTGCGAATTATTTTCCAGAACAAGAGTAATTATCTGGTATTATTTACAGGTATATTATTTGCAAATCTTTTGCTGTTCTTCGGACTGCTGCTTCCGTCAGTACTGAGTCATTATCAGGTGGAGATCCAGAACGGGCTTCTGGCAAAATATCAGTATCTGTTAGAAGCGCCGGTGTCAGCGGCAAGTGGAAATGAACTGGACAGACTGATTTCCATGCTGGAGTTTTCAGCTGGAACAAAGACGGACAATCCGGATGCGGAAGAATTCAGTGCTTACAGTCTGGATACACTCCCGGGAAAATATAAAACAGAAGAAATCATGCTTTATGGTGTGGATCCGGACAGTGACTATGTGAAAGTTGACACGAAAGATGGCGTTTATATTTCAAGCGCCTATGCGGATAAATTCCAGATTAAAAAAGGTGACATGATCAAGTTAAAAGAGAAATACGAAAAAGATACTTATTCTTTTAAAGTAAAAGGAATCTACCAATACAGCGGTGCACTCTGTGTCTTTATGGATCAGCAGAAGCTGAATAAAACATTTGATCTGGGAACCGATTATTACAGTGGTTATTTTTCAAAAACAAAGATTACGGATATTGATGAAAAATATATCGGTTCTGTCATTGATTTGAGTGCACTTACAAAAGTATCCAGACAATTGGATGTGTCGATGGGAAATATGATGGGACTGGTCAACGGATTTGCAGTTGCAATTTTCCTTGTACTCATTTATCTGCTGTCCAAGATCATTATAGAGAAAAATGCACAGTCGATATCTATGGCGAAAATTCTTGGATACACAGATGGAGAGATTGGCAGGTTATATATATTATCAACATCGATCGTTGTAATACTTTGCCTTTTGTTCAGTTTTCCGATAGAAGAAACATTTATGAAAATAATCTTCCGGGAGATGATGCTAGCCAGCATTTCCGGCTGGATCACACTGTGGATAGATCCGAAGATTTATGTAGAAATGTTCGTAATCGGAGCAGTAACTTATGCAGTAGTTGCAGCGCTGGAATACAGAAAGATTCAGAAGGTTCCGATGGATGAAGCATTAAAAAATGTAGAATAAGGTTTGAATCAGAAAATATTTGTAGTATAATAGAACTATCATAGTGCAGTGGGAGGAAAACACGAAAGTATGACCGGTTCTGAAAGAAGAGATAAGATAATTGCCACAATGCAGGAAAACAGGATGCCGGTTCCGGGGAAGGAACTGGCGTCCTTTTACAATGTAAGCCGTCAGGTGATCGTTCAGGATATTGCTCTGATGCGTGCAGCCGGATATGATATCATATCTACGAACAGAGGATATATTCTGAACAGTCCGAAGAGTGTAAAACGTATTTTTAAAGTGCAGCATACAGATGAACAGATGGAAGATGAGCTCTATTCAATTGTGGATCTGGGAGGCTGCGTGGAGACAGTTATTGTGAATCATAAAGTATATGGACGGATGGAGGCGAAGCTTCATATTACGTCTCGGAGACTTGCGTGGGAATTTTTGGAAGATATAAGGAGTGGCAAATCCAGTCCGCTTAAGAATATCACATCAAACTATCATTACCATGAGGTGCATGCAGATAGTGAAGAGACACTGGACATGATAGAAAATATGTTAAGAGAGAAAGGATATTTAGTTGAGGACTAAAGACATCGACAGATGTTGTACCTCAAGGGGAAGAGGGAAAATGAAATTTGAAGCAAAAAAAGATTTGAAGCGAATTGTAGTTGTATGTTTTGCGGCGTTGATGATGGCATTAAACATTAAGACGTTTGTGCGTGCCGGAGGACTGTATCCGGGCGGTGCGACAGGACTTACACTTCTTGTTCAGCGAAGTGCAAAACTGTTTTTCCATATTGCGATTCCATATACACTTGTCAATGTGCTGCTGAATGCAGTGCCGATCTATATCGGATTTCGCTTTATCGGTAAAAAGTTTACATTGTATTCCTGTCTGATGATCGTATTGACCAGTGTGCTGACAGATATGTTGCCGGGATATGCGATCACGTATGATACACTTTTGATCAGTATTTTTGGAGGAATGATCAATGGACTGGCAATCAGCCTGTGTCTTGCGGTCAATGCGACCAGTGGAGGAACTGACTTTATTGCAATTTATCTGTCAGATAAGAAAGAAATCGATTCCTGGAATATGGTTCTTGGACTGAATGTGATCATCCTTGCGGCAGCAGGTGTACTGTTCGGATGGGATAAAGCGCTGTATTCGATTATTTTCCAGTATGCGTCAACGCAGGTGCTTCATGAGCTGTATAAAAAATATCAGCAGAATACAGTGCTTGTTGTAACGAATCACGCAAGAGATGTTTATGAAGCAATTGCAAGAGTGTGCAATCACAGTGCTACGATCATGGAAGGTGAAGGATCTTATGAACACCGTGAACGTAAGGTCGTTTATTCTGTTATATCAAGCGCTGAGATCAAAAAGGTTATGAAAGCAATCAAAGAAGCCGATCCGCATGCTTTTGTCAATGTAATGAAGACAGAGCAGCTATCCGGACGTTTCTACCAGAAACCGACAGATTAAGACAGAGGTATGAGAAATGTGTCGAAGGAAAAATTTGCAATTATGACTGGCTATGGTATAATAGTTGCGACCAAAAAATTGGTGTAGCGATGTAAGGAGGAATACCATGGCTAGAAAACGAGTAATAAAGAAAAAAGAAGCAATGAAAGCGGCAATAGAAAAAGCGCAGCTTACAGAGGAGAAAAAAGCAGCAGAAAAAGCGCAGCTTACAGAGGAGAAGAAGACACAGTCTGCAGAAGAAAAAGTAGCAGAGAAAGTCAGCGATACTGCGAAAGAGATAAAGGCAACAGCAAAAACAGCAGCCAGAACAGCTGTAAAAGAGGCGAAAGCAGCCAAAGAGACTGTAAAAAAGACAGCAGCCAAAGAAGTGAAGGGAGCCAAAGAAGCAGTGAAGAAGACTGCTGCAAAGAGACCATCTAAGAAGGATATGAAAGTCCGTACATTTGTGGAATATTATGGCAAGCAGGTCGAGGAAAAAGAAATGATCGCCAGAGTCAAGAAGGCGTGGACGAAAAAGGGAAAGAGAGTCGGGGAGATTAAGACACTGGAACTATATGTCAAACCGGAAGAAGGCGCTGTTTATTATGTAATCAACAGTGAGGAGACCGGCGCAGTAGAATATTAAATTGTGAAAGACAGGGGATTAGAAGATAAGGGACAAAAGGAGAGACGAATATGGATGAAATAAAGACATTATTAGAGAACGTTTTAAGTAAAACATCCGATATGAAACAGGCATTTATCGATCTTGCACCGAACAGCCGGATGAATATGGGAATTATTGGTGCAATGATCATTGTTGGAGTGCTGCTTGCACTGTTTGGACTGAAACTGGTAAAATTATTTACGGCGCTTTGTGGCTTCGGCATTGGTGCAGCAATCGGAGCCGGAGTTGTACAGGTTATGCATCCGTCTCAGATGACAGGGATGATTATTCTGTTTGGCTGTGCTGTCGTTATGGCTGTGCTTGCGTTTTTCCTACATAAACTGGGTATATTTATCACGGTGTTTATAGTATCTATGGCGATTGCGGTGACGGCGAATATGCCACACAGTTTACTGATCGCCGGAATTTATGTCGTGGTATCTCTGATACTTGCAATACTTGCGGTGATTTTCACGGAACCACTGATGATCGTTGTAACAGCATTTGCCGGCGGAATGAGTGTTGGAACAGCAGTTGTAATGCTTGTGGATCTTCCGTTTGCAGGAGTGGCAAGACTGGTGATCGGTGTTGTTGTTGCAATTATCGGCATGATTGTACAGTTTATGATGCAGTCAAGAAAACTTGGCAAAAAAGAGAAGAAATTCTCAGAAAAAATAAAAGAACAGGATTCCGTGGAGTCAGAAGTTGAGAAAGCAAGAATGATACTGGATGATTTTGATGATGACACGGATGAAGATGATGAGTAAGTAGTCCGTTTTATGAGACACCTCTTCTGCTATAGTATTGAATTATAGAAGGAGAGGTGCTTTTTTATGAGAAGAATTATAAGGAGATTTTTACAAAACAGCAAGATGATAACAGGCGTGCTTGTTCAGATGATGGCAGCTTTTTTATTTGGTTTCACAGCAGTTGAGCTGCCGAACTATCTGTATTTTCTGATCTGGTGTACAGGTCTTATTCTCTGCTGTAGTGTGACAGGAACGAAAGAATCAAAAAAAGCGTTTTGAGGGAAATACAGGCAGAAGTCCGGATCAGTTGTATTTTGCATGATATGTGATATAATAAAATCAAGTTCATGCAAAGGAGGCTTGTTTATGAAGCTGGATATGCATTGTCATGTGAAGGAAGGTTCTGTTGACAGCAGAGTGAGTCTGGACGAATATATTACAAAACTGAAAGCACACGGATTTGACGGAATGTTGATCACCGACCATGATACGTATAAAGGATACAGATACTGGAAGAACGAGATGAAAGGCAAGGTGTACGAAGATTTTGTTGTACTCAAAGGCATCGAGTATGATACTTGTGATGCAGGACATATCATCTGCATTATGCCGGAAGGTGTGAAGATGCGTTTGCTTGAGATGCGTGGAATGCCAGTGGCTATGCTGATCGATTTTGTGCATAGGCATGGCGGAATTTTAGGACCGGCACATCCGTGTGGCGAGAAATATATGAGCTTTACGAATACAAAGAGATATTATCGTTCACCGGAGATTATCAAGCGTTTTGATTTTATTGAAGCATTTAACGCCTGCGAACCGGAAGCATCGAATGAAGGTGCAAGGAAGCTGGCGCAGAAGTATAAGAAACCGGGGATCGGAGGAAGTGATTCTCATAAGCTGAATTGTGTTTCCATGGGATATACGATTCTTCCGGAGCGTGTCACCTGTGAGACAGAGTTGATTGCACTGATACGGAAGAAAGTACCGATAGAAGCAGGAGGGAAACTGTACGATAAGACAACGAAAGACAGGATTGGAAAAGCAAGCAAGCTTTTGGCATATTCATTCTGGTTTTATAACAAAGGCGGCGAATTGCTGAAGAGAAGAAAGAGACGGAAAAAAGGTAAGATTGAAAATCCAATGGATCCGATCGATCCAATCGAGATTCAATATTTAAAAGAGCATAATTCTTAGATATTTCTGAGAGAAAGAGAAAGGCACATATACAAGATTAAAGAATCCGTATATGTGCCTTTGCAACTGTAATACTATTAATGGAAAGCCTGTCAGTGCAGTATTTTAAATTTCAATCTTACGCAGACAAGATTAAAATAATAAAGAGCAGACGTGGTAAGCAATGCAGCTGCATGTCCATGCAGTAACTAATTGATAGAGAAGAATAGATATAGTAGATTTCCAACTGTTCAATTCTCTATGAATCGTTGCGATGGTAGCAGTGCATGGTACATAAAGCAAACAAAAAACCATAAGAGCGTATGCGTTTGCAGGACCGAATCCAAGAGTACCCAAAGTGGCAGACATGGTTGTCATGCCATGTGCGGTTGTAATATTCTGTATCCCGAAAAGGACACTGCAACTGGACACAACCACTTCTTTTGCGGCAATTCCGGCAATCAGTGCGACAATGATCTGCCAGTATCCAAGACCGACAGGCCGAAAGAGCGGGACGATTGCTTTCCCAATATAGGATCCGAAACTCAGACTGATATCTGTTACATATCCGGTCGGACCGAAATTTAAAATAATCCACATCAGAACAGATGCCAGGAAAATAACGGTTCCAGCTTTTGTCAGGTAGTCTTTGATCTTTTCCCATACATAAATTGCAATGGTGTGTGCATTTGGTGACTTGTATTCCGGAAGCTCGATCAACAGTGCATGATCGGCTTTTGAACCGTCTATACGAGAAAGGATGTAGGCGGTTGTGATCGCAATCAAAATTCCAAGTATGTACAAAGAGTAGCAGGCGAGCATTGCGTGTTCTCCAAAAAACATGGATGAGAACAGGACGTAAATCGGAAGTCTTGCACTGCAGGACATAAATGGTGTGATCAAAATTGTTTTGAACCGGTCTTTCGGATGCTCTAAAGCCCTGGATGCCATAACAGCGGGAACGGAACAGCCAAATCCCAGAAGTAATGGCAGAAAAGCTTTTCCGGACAGTCCGAGATGGCTCATAATATCATCCATTACAAAAGCAACTCTTGCCATATAGCCACTGTCCTCCAAAAACGCCAGTGCCAGGAAGAGAATAAAAATATTTGGCAAAAAAGTTAAGATCCCGCCTACACCGGAAATGATTCCGTCCGTGATGAGCGATGAAAGCATCGGGTGTACATGTAGTGCCTGTAAAAGGGCAGATGCACCGGATGTCAGGTAGTCTAATGCAATTTCAAAATATCCTTTCAGAAAATCACCGATTGTAAATGTCAGGAAAAATACAATTGCCATAATGCCAAGGAAGATTGGAAGTCCCAGAAACCGATTCGTCAGGTAAGAATCTATCTTATCTGTAGCTGCCTCTTTTTTTGATTTACCAACGAGGACTTCACCGATCACTTCTTCGATAAAATCATATTTCTGATTGATCATATCTTTTTCGTAGCTTCGTTCAATAATATCGGCGCAGTCAATTGGATGACGTTTGCGGATATCAGGATCGTTTTCGAGAAGTTTGATCGCATGCCAGCGTTTGTTTGTCATATCCGGATATTTTTTTGAAAGACGGCTGATCAGGAGATCAATTTTGTCTTCGATTTCATCGTTGTAAACCATTGCATATTCAGAATGGTGATCATGTCGGTGATGAGAAGACTTCCCGGTGTGATGATGAATCAACGGATCCTGAACATCAGGATCATTATGATGTGCTACAGCATGCATTAAGATAGATAGTCCGGTGCGTTTGCGTGCAGAAACCGGAATGACTGGTATGCCGAGCATTTCCGGAAGCCGGTGAAGATCTAATTCCAGCCCGCGTTCTTCAACGATATCCATCATATTGAGCGCCAGTACAACCGGCTTGCCAAGTTCAAGAAGCTGCAATGTTAAATAGAGATTGCGTTCAAGACTGGAAGCATCAATGACGTCTACAATGACATCTACTTCATCACTTAAAATACAGTCTCTGGATACGGTTTCTTCCATCGTATAAGATGAGAGACTGTAAATGCCGGGAAGATCGATCAGACGAAATTCCTGCCCTTTGTAAAAGGTTTTTCCTTCTTTTTTTTCAACAGTTACGCCGGGCCAGTTTGCAACTTTTAAATTCGCGCCTGTGTACGCATTAAAAAGCGTTGTCTTTCCGCAGTTTGGATTCCCGATGAATCCGACATTGATAATTTTGCTGTTGTTATTAGTCTGGTTATTTTTTTCTCTTGTGTCTGCAAGTCCCATGTCAGTTTTGCTCCTTTACTTCAATATGATTGGCAATTCTTTTTCCGAGAGCAAAACGTGTTCCGCGGAATTTCACAGTGAGTGAGCCTTTTTTCTGATTATTCATTATTGTGATGGTACTGCCTTCCGTAAGTCCCAAGGCTTCCAGGCGGCGTTCCAGTTTTTCTTCCAGTTGAATGGAAACAACCTGATAGGAAGTATTACTGTTTCCCTGTTTTAATGTCATGTATGTATTCCTCTCTAATGTTAATGATAAATATTATCTATAATAATTCTTTTATAATATCATTTTTTAGAGAATATATCAATCTGAAAAGTATTGACAAATGTGTAAAACGTCTATATGATTAATACACTCGTCTTAAGAAGTTCTGATGATTCTTTATAATCAATATTCGTACGGGGAATCCCCCGACAGGGAAATAATCTTCCCGAATTTCACAAAACGAGAAATCATAAAAGGAAAGGAGGGCAGTTACAGTAACTGGTTTTAGCAATTTAATTTTACAATTGAAGAAGGAGTAGTGCTTATGAAAAAAAGAAATTTCCCATGGAGTCCTTTTGTGCGGTTTCTGGCGGTGCTTTGTCTGGTTTTCTGTTGCGTGCCGGCAGTAAAAAGTGAGGCGAAAGATGTGTCGCTGAGAAGAGGCGAAGAAGTATTTTATGAAGGGTATTCAACGTTTTACTATTATATTGACGGAACCCTTGGATATTGTCTGGAACCAAAACGAAGTTCTCCGCATGACGGAACCTATATGTCAAAACAATTGACGAATGACACGCTTTTAAGTAAAACACTGTATTATGCGTATGGCAATCCGGGGTATCAGAAGTATTTGAAACCTGTATTTGGAGAAAACTGGCAGGAGAAGAAAAAAGCTTACAGTCTGTCGCATTGTATTCTGTCCTATGTATATGACGAATGCAAAGATTCAAGTGATGCATTTCTGGGATTAAGTGACACAATGAAGCAGAAAGTGAAAAGCTGTACGGCGAAGATTAAGACATTTCCGAAAATACCGGATCCGGATATTGCTTTTTCAGAGAAGACATTGACGGCTGTTTATGATAAAAATGAAAAAGTGCAAAAGACAAAAACTATCACCTGCAAGGGCGATGAAGATAATTCAATTGTCCTGAAACTGCCTGCGGATGTAATACTGGTAAATAAAACAAAAGGGACAAAAAAGACAGGAAATGTGACGGTTTACGGCGGCGATCGTTTTTATTTGAAGTGTCCGGTGGGAAAATGGAATGCCCAGACGTGGAAAACAGGCAACATTTATGGGAAAAACAGACAGAATTGGAGAAGTCTGGTGATTAATACCGGAGCAGGCGGACAGCACCTGGGAGTCGGGGAACTGGTAAGTGCGGATAATATTCCAACCAGTCTTGCGGTGCAATGGATTGAAAAGCCGGAACTTAAAGTGGAAAAGAGCGCTGACCGGGAAGATAAAAAATATAAAGTTGGTGACAGGATTACATATACGGTTGATGTGACGCAGCAGATTGAGAAGGCGGTTGCCTCAGGTGTTACGATCACAGACCGGATTCTAACGGAAGGAGTGAGACTTCTTCCGGATTCTATTATTCTGTATGACAAAGATCAAAGCGTTGTATCTGACGCGGTTATTTCTGTAAAAGAGAACACATATACAATTGAAACAAAACATTTTCTGGAAAGTATTCATTCCGGTGACAAATACACAGTGACTTATCAGGTGGAAATTCTGGATGAGAAACTGATCGGAAAAGAGATTGAAAATGAAGTAATCGTCCGTGCCGATAATGCGGAAGATGTGGATGATACGGAAATCGTGACTGTGGAAGAATCGGAAAAACCAGAGAAACCAGAAAAACCGGAGAAACCGGAAAAACCGGCAGAAAAGAAGAAACCTGAGATTGTGAAAGTAGAGAAAAAGGCAGAAAAACCGTCAGTGAAGAAGAAAGAGATTGTAAAAACCGGAGACGAACAAGATTTGATACTTCTTACGGTCTTATGTATTCTTTCTTGCACTGTAATATTTACCTGTGGTAGAATAGCTCGTAAGACTAAGTAGAAGAATAGGAGGTTGTCGTGATGGGAATGACAATGACGCAGAAAATATTAGCTGCCCATGCAGGTCTTGATCATGTTGTGGCAGGACAGTTGATAGAAGCAAAGTTAGACGTAGTTATGGCAAATGATATTACCGGGCCAATGGCACTGCCGATTTTCAGACAGATGGCAGAGAAGGTATTTGACAAAGATAAGGTAGTACTTGTACCGGATCATTTTACGCCGAATAAAGATATTAAATCCGCAGAGAATTCAAAATCAATCCGCGAATTTGCAAAAGATCAAGGACTTTCCTGGTATTTTGAACAGGGAAAATCCGGTGTAGAGCATGCGATTCTTCCGGAAGCAGGTGTTGTAGCAGCAGGTGAATGTATTATCGGTGCAGATTCACATACCTGTACATATGGAGCACTGGGGGCATTTTCTACCGGTGTCGGAACAACGGATATTGCAACAGGTATGGCAACCGGAGAACTCTGGTTCAAAGTGCCAAGTGCATTAAAATTTGTCCTGAAAGGACAGCCGGGACCTTATGTGAGCGGTAAAGATATTATTATTCATATCATTGGTAAGATCGGTGTGGACGGAGCACTTTACAAATCTATGGAATTCACAGGTGAAGGAATTGCAACTCTTTCCATGGATGATCGTTTTACAATGGCGAATATGGCGATTGAAGCAGGCGCAAAGAACGGAATCTTCCCGGTAGATGATCAGACAAAAGCTTATCTTAATGAGCATACGAAGAAAGCATATCAGGTCTATGAAGCGGATGAGGATGCAGAGTATGACGAAGTGATTGAGATCAATCTTTCCGAAGTACGTCCGACCGTTGCATTCCCACACCTTCCGGGTAATGCTAAGACAATCGATGAGATTGAAGCAATGGAACCGATCAAGATCGATCAGGTTGTAATCGGATCCTGTACAAATGGACGTATGGAAGACATGCGTAAGGCAGCAGCTATTTTAAAAGGACATAAAGTACATGAAGATGTGCGTGTAATGGTAATTCCGGCAACACAGAAAATCTACAAACAGTGTATCAAAGAAGGACTTCTTGATATTTTCGTAGATGCGGGCTGTGCCGTGAACACACCAAGCTGTGGACCGTGTATGGGCGGACATATGGGCGTTATGGCAGCAGGAGAGAAGTGTGTATCTACAACAAACCGTAATTTTGTAGGAAGAATGGGACATGTAGATTCCTTGATTTATCTTGCATCGCCGGAAGTAGCAGCAGCAAGTGCGATCGCAGGATGTATTGCAAATCCGGAGAAAGTGGGTGACAGATAATGAAGGCATTAGGACATGTATTTAAATATGGAGACAACGTAGACACAGATGTAATCATTCCGGCAAGATACCTGAATTCATTTGACGCGCAGGAGCTGGCAAGTCATGCAATGGCAGACATTGATCCGGACTTTGTGAATAAAGTAAAACCGGGAGATCTGATCGTGGCAAATAAGAACTTCGGATGTGGCTCATCCAGAGAGCATGCACCGCTCTGTCTTAAGACTGCAGGAGTAAGCTGTGTGATTGCAGAGACATTTGCAAGAATTTTTTACCGTAATTCTATTAATATCGGACTGCCGATCATCGAATGTCCGGAAGCTGCAAGAGGAATCGAAGCAGGCGATGAAGTGGAAGTAGATTTCGACAGTGGTAAGATTTACAACCGTACAAAAGGAACAGAATTCCAGGGACAGCCATTCCCGGAATTCATGCAGAAACTGATTGCGGCAGGCGGTCTTGTAAAATATACAAACAGCAAGAATAAATAATAGCAAGAAAGACCAAAGGAAAGGTGGAATTATGAGTCTACATTACAAAAGTACCCGGAATTCCGAGTTAAAGGTAACTGCATCTGAAGCAATTTTAAAAGGGCTTGCTCCGGATGGCGGTTTATTTGTACCTGAAGAGATTCCAAAACTGGATGTTTCTATGGAGCAGTTAAAAAGTATGAGCTATCAGGAGATTGCTTATGAAGTAATGAAGCTGTTTCTGGCCGATTTTACAGAGGGAGAACTGAAAGGGTGCATTGAGAAAGCATATGACAGCAAGTTTGATACGGAAGAGATTGCATCTTTGGTAAAGGTATCGGATACTTACTATCTGGAGTTATTCCACGGTGCAACCATCGCATTTAAAGATATGGCACTTTCCATTCTGCCACATCTCCTTACGACTTCTGCGAAGAAGAATCACGTAGAGAATAAGATTGTGATCCTGACAGCGACATCCGGAGATACCGGAAAAGCTGCAATGGCAGGATTTGCAGATGTGGAAGGAACACAGATCATCGTGTTCTATCCGAAGAACGGTGTCAGTAAAGTACAGGAACTTCAGATGGTAACGCAGAAGGGAAGCAATGTAGATGTTGTTGCGATCCACGGCAATTTTGACAATGCGCAGAGCGGTGTCAAAGCAATGTTTGAAAACAAAGAACTTGCAGAAGAACTTGCCGGCAAGGGATATCAGTTTTCATCAGCCAACTCTATTAATATCGGACGCCTGGTTCCGCAGGTTGTTTATTATGTATATGCATATGCAAAACTTCTGGAAAATGAAGAACTTGCGAACGGAGAAGAATTACAAGTTGTCGTTCCGACAGGTAATTTTGGAAATATTCTTGCAGCTTACTATGCAAAACAGATGGGTGTGCCGATTGGTAAACTGATCTGTGCATCGAATGAAAATAAAGTATTGTTTGATTTCTTCCAGACAGGAACTTATGATAAGAACCGTGAATTTGTGCTGACAACATCGCCATCTATGGATATCCTGATTTCCAGCAATCTGGAGCGTCTGATCTATGTAATTGCAGGCGAGGACAGCGATAAGACAAAAGAACTGATGGAAGCTTTGAAAAAAGATGGAACGTATACGGTTTCGGAAGATATGAAAGCAAAACTGTCTGATTTTGCTGCAGGATATGCCACAGAGGACGAGACGGCAGAGCAGATCCATGATGTCTATGATAAGACCGGTTATGTGATGGATACACATACAGCAGTTGCATCTTATGTATGCAGCCGGTATGAACAGTCAGAAAAGACAGGCAAGAAATATCTGATCGCGTCCACAGCAAGCCCATACAAATTCGTGAAGAGCGTTATGACAGCAATTGATGCAAAATATGCAGAAGAAGATGAATTTGCACTGCTTCCGAAATTGCAGGAGCTTTCACAGGTCGGTATGCCGCAGGCAATCAAAGACATTCTGGATGCAAATGTCCTGCATAATATCGAATGTGATGTAGATCAGATGGAAGAGACTGTAAAACAGATCCTGAACCGTTAGTCAAAAGAAGAGAAATACAGAAGATACGGAGGATAACGAAGAATGGAAGGTGTATTTGGAGTAATAGGTCTGGGACTCGGATTGTATTGCCTGTATGGATGTTACATGCTGAGATTCAAACATGAGATCAACCGGACGATCTTACTTCCGAAAAACGTGAATATTAAAAAGTGCAAAGATCTGGATGGATACTGTAAGGAGGCATTGCCGCCACTTTTAATACTTGGTATTGCAGCAACTTTATATGGTGCTTCCGATCTGTATAACACTTATATCGGAGAAGCGAAGACGGTATTTTATGTTTTCATGACCATTACGATCGTTGCGCTTGTGATTTACGCTGTAATGATTAAAAAAATCAATAATAAATATTTTAAAGCATAAGGAAATGCAAGATTGCGTATGCAATCTTGCATTTTTTAAATACCATAGACAAGGATTTAACGAAAAAAGGAAGATAAATGCATAAAAAATGTCTAAAACTTTCGGAAAAAGATTGTTAAAGTCTTGACTTTTTTTGGAATAAATGAGATAATAGGAGCAAATGTTGTCGTGCACAGACAGGACAATGTAAATAATGAAGAAAAGAGGTTAATGTAAAATGGCAAAAATCGATTTAAGCAAGTATGGAATTACAGGAACTACAGAGATTGTTTATAATCCTTCTTATGAGATGTTATTTGAAGAAGAAACAAAACCTGAACTTGAAGGTTATGAAAAAGGACAGGAGAGCGAACTCGGAGCAGTGAATGTAATGACAGGTATCTATACCGGTCGTTCGCCAAAAGATAAATATATCGTAATGGATGAAAATTCCAAAGATACGGTATGGTGGACCTCTGATGAGTATAAAAATGATAACCACCCGGCATCAGAAGAGACATGGAAAGCTGTAAAAGAGATTGCACAGAAAGAACTTTCCGACAAGAAACTTTATGTTGTAGATGCATTCTGCGGTGCAAACAAAGATACACGTATGGCAATCCGCTTTATCGTAGAAGTTGCATGGCAGGCACACTTTGTAACAAATATGTTTATCAAACCAACAGAAGAAGAACTGAAGGATTTTGAGCCGGACTTCGTTGTTTACAATGCGTCAAAAGCAAAAGTTGAGAACTACAAAGAATTAGGACTGAATTCTGAGACAGCAGTAGTATTCAACATCACAAGCCGTGAGCAGGTAATCATCAATACATGGTATGGTGGAGAGATGAAGAAAGGTATGTTCTCTATGATGAACTACTATCTGCCATTAAAAGGTATTGCATCTATGCACTGCTCAGCAAATACAGATATGAACGGAGAGAATACAGCAATCTTCTTCGGACTTTCCGGAACAGGTAAGACAACGCTTTCTACTGATCCGAAGAGACTTCTGATCGGTGATGACGAGCACGGATGGGATGATAATGGAGTATTTAACTTTGAAGGTGGATGTTACGCAAAAGTTATCAACCTGGATAAAGAGTCTGAGCCGGATATTTATAATGCAATCAAACGTAACGCACTTCTTGAAAATGTTACACTGGACAAAGATGGTAAGATTGATTTCGCAGATAAGAGCGTGACAGAGAATACGCGTGTATCTTATCCAATCGATCACATTGAGAAGATCGTACGTCCGATATCAGCAGCACCGGCAGCTAAGAATGTAATCTTCCTGTCAGCAGATGCATTTGGAGTACTTCCTCCGGTATCTGTATTAACTCCGGAGCAGACAGAATATTACTTCCTGTCAGGATTTACAGCAAAACTTGCAGGAACAGAGCGTGGAATCACAGAGCCTACACCGACATTCTCAGCTTGTTTCGGACAGGCATTCCTGGAGTTACATCCGACAAAATATGCTCACGAATTAGTTAAAAAGATGAAAGCTAACGGAGCAAAAGCATATCTTGTTAATACAGGATGGAATGGAACAGGAAAACGTATCTCTATCAAAGATACTCGTGGAATCATTGATGCAATCTTAAGCGGAGATATTAAGAATGCACCGACAAAGACAATTCCATACTTCAACTTCGAAGTTCCGACAGAGCTCCCGGGCGTTGATACAGGAATCCTTGATCCAAGAGATACTTATGTCGATGCAACAGAGTGGGAGACAAAGGCAAAAGACCTCGCAGGAAGATTTGTTAAGAACTTTGCTAAATATGAAGGTAACGAAGATGGTAAGGCACTTGTATCTGCCGGACCACAGTTATAAGAAAACAGTTGTAAAATAGAGATTATTGGAGTATAATAATCTCAGTTGGAAACCTGAAATGTTCGATAACTTCTGTTATTTTGAACCTACAATACTTTAAACGGGACTCTTATTATCTCTGTAATATGTCAAGCCCTCATTTATGCAGGGGAAGGCAGAAAAGCAGATGCGGACACCCACCTAGCGGATGGCTAGGAGTCAAAATACAGAAACCGGCATTTTGGGGAATACAGAAGATAAGGCAGATGCCGCAGAACGATTAGCGATAATCCGATGCGGCATCTTCTTTTTATCCATATGTGAACAAAAAAGAGCTGTTAATGCAGCGAAAAGTACAAGAAACGTGTGGCTTTACGAATGTTACGAATGTATATGGAGGGATTCAGTTGAAATGTCAGAAAAATAGAAAACATCAAAAGAGTATTCGTTTGTGTGGCTGTATTCTCATTGCCGCTTTTTTTATTGTGTTACTCAGTGGAAAACTGCCGGAAGTAGCGAGGAGAAGACAAGTACGTGAAAGTGACAGGCAGAAACAGACATACAACAATACATATGAAATAGATGTGTCAAAAAAACAGACGGATAATACGAAAATAGCGAAAAAGAATCCAAAGATCCGTGTTCTCCTGATGACAACAGGATATACCCGGGCGTTTCATACGGAAGTGAAAGTTTCGGGAAAAGAAGGCTTGATATTAAGAATAGGAGCGAAAAAAGTTTCCGTACCTGCCGGAAAAACTGTGACGATAAAAGCTTCAAATCGGCGACTGAAAAAACATACAATAAAAATTCGTGCAAGAAAAGGTACGGTACAGGTTAAGAGCATACGAAGAGGTTATGGAACGCCGTCTTACAGCGGGACACTGGAACTTAAGTCTGCCGGAAAGAAGATCGCACTGATCAATGAACTTACGGTAGAAGATTATCTCTGTGCGGTTATTCCGAGCGAGATGCCGGTGTCATATAAACTGGAAGCATTAAAAGCGCAGGCTGTCTGCGCGAGAAGCTATGCTTACCGGCAGATGGAGAACTATGCTTATCCGAAATACCGGGCGCATGTCAATGACAGTACAGATTATCAGGTATATGGCAATTCAAAGCAGGCGGATTCTGCTGTGAAAGCGGTCAGGCAGACAGCCGGAGAAACTGCAAAGTATAAAGGGAAAATTGCAACAACATACTATTATTCGACATCTTCCGGAAGAACGACGACAACTGCAGCGTGGGGAAGCACTTCATCAGCAGCTACCGGCTATCTGAAATCCGTCAGAGTCAGTGGAAAAAATGGGGATTATGAGAAAAATCTTCCATGGTACCGGTGGACAGTGGACGTAACGGCAGCAAGATTGTCAACGATTCTTTGTAAAAATACCGGAAAAGATGTCGGAAGTATCCGCAAGATATATATTTCAAAAAGAGGTCCGGGAAAAGTAGCGCTGGAACTTAAAGTAAAGGGAGACAAAGGAAATCTGACTATAAAAACAGAGAATAAAATCCGGTCAGCGCTTGCGGGAGATTATGATATCCGGAAACAGGACGGAAGTAAAGTGAAGTTTCGAACATTGCTTCCAAGTGCGTTTATTACAATTACGAAAAAAAAGAGCCAGATCCACATCCGGGGAGGCGGATTCGGACATGGAATCGGAATGAGCCAGACAGGAGCCAATGAAATGGCAAAACAGGGGAAAACTTACAAAGAAATATTGAAACTGTTTTATTCTGACATTACGGTAGAAAATTAATAATATGAAGAAAAACATCTAAGAAAATGTCTGCCGGTACGATAAAAGACAGATAATCGTAGACAAAGCGCATGAAATCAGTTAAAATGGGGTGCGAATGTCAGGAGAGAACTATGAAGAAAATAAAAGAAATCAGTTCAAAAATAATACAGATAACAACAGACATATCCCATGATCATGTAGGTGCGTATGCTGCACAGTCGGCATACTTTTTTATGCTGTGTCTGATTCCGATCATTCTGCTTCTTCTGACACTGGTGCGTTATACACCAGTGACGAAAGCAGATGTTATGGCGGCAGTGATCCAGGTGTTCCCGTCATCTGTGGAGACACTGATCACATCGATCGTGAATCAGGTTTACAACCAGTCAATGAGCATCATCCCGATCACGGTAGTTGTAGCGCTCTGGTCAGCAGGAAAAGGTGTACTTGCGATGTCTTCCGGACTGAACTGCATTTACAAATGCCATGAGACACGTAACTATTTTTATCTCCGTCTGCGGGCAACGATCTATACAGTGATGTTCTTGATCGTGATCATATTCCTGCTGCTGTTGTCTGTGTTTGGTAATACAATAAATATATTTATCACAAATCATGTAACGATCATGAAACAGATTGCTGACTGGCTGATTAAAACGCGTACGATCATTACGCCTATCACATTGATGATATTCTTCCTTTTGATCTATAAGTTTCTGCCAAACCGCAGGACAAAATTAAAAAGACAGATTCCGGGTGCGGTATTTGCAGCAATTGGCTGGATGATCATATCCTGGATTTTTTCTGTGTATGTAGATGTATTTCAGGGATTTTCGGATATGTACGGAAGTCTGACAACAATCGTGTTGATCATGCTTTGGATGTATTTCTGTATGTATACGATTCTACTTGGCGGTGTAGTGAATGTGATGGTATCAGATGAGATTTTTGGAGAATAGAACTTGACATCTCCGGGCTGTATGATACAATAATGAAGTATTAGAACTCAATCTATTTTTGGAAAAAGCAATGACCGTGTAAGTAGAGAATTATTTTCCGACAGAGAGAGAAGATCGCAGGCTGGAAGTCTTCTTCGGTTCAGATAAGGATTGAATTTCCCACGTAAGCTGTTTCTTTGAAACGGAGATAATCTGTAAGTAAGAGAAAACGTAACCTGCACGTTACGCAGAAGATAAGTGCCTGCCGCAAGTAATATGCTGCAGGAATCAGGGTGGTACCACGGGTAGAACCTCGTCCCTAGGGGATGAAGTTCTTTTTTTATTGCCACAGCATCTGGATGAAGTTGCCGTCGGCAGGTTCTGCAGGTGTCTGAATATGGACAGATATATTGATGAAGAAAGGGAGAAAAGAGATGCAGGAGAAGCTTAAAGCCATCAGAGAAGAAGCATTAAAAGCAATCGAACAGGCAGATATGCCTGAAAAACTGAATGATGTCCGCGTAAAATTCCTTGGTAAAAAGGGAGAGCTGACAGCCGTATTAAAGAGTATGAAAGATGTTGCCAAAGAAGACAGACCGAAGGTTGGTCAGATGGTCAATGAGACAAGAGAAGCAATTGAGAAGATATTAGAGGAAAGCAAGAGCAAAATGGAGCGTGCGATCCGTGAAGAGAAGATGAAACAGGAAGTAATCGATGTAACACTGCCGTCCAAGAAGAATATGGTCGGACACAGACATCCGAACACGATTGCACTGGAAGAAGTAGAGAGAATTTTCGTTGGTATGGGATATGAAGTTGTAGAAGGACCGGAAGTAGAATACGATCTGTACAACTTTGAAAAACTGAATATTCCGGCAGATCATCCGGCAAAAGATGAGCAGGATACGTTCTATATTAATAAAGATATCGTACTTCGTACCCAGACATCGCCGGTACAGGCACGAGTAATGGAACAGGGAAAACTCCCAATCCGTATGATCGCACCGGGACGTGTATTCCGTTCTGACGAAGTAGATGCAACACATTCTCCTTCTTTCCATCAGATCGAAGGACTTGTTATTGACAAAAACATTTCTTTCGCAGACCTGAAAGGTACACTGGAAGTATTTGCAAAAGAGTTATTCGGACCAGAGACAAAGACGAAATTCCGTCCGCATCATTTTCCATTTACAGAGCCAAGTGCAGAAGTTGATGTTACCTGCTTCAAATGCGGCGGAAAAGGATGCCGTTTCTGTAAAGGATCCGGATGGATTGAGATTCTTGGCTGTGGTATGGTACATCCACATGTACTGGAAATGTGTGGAATTGATCCGGATGAATATACAGGATTTGCATTTGGTGTAGGTCTGGAACGTATTGCACTGTTAAAATACGAAATTGATGACATGAGACTGTTATATGAAAATGATATCCGATTTTTAAAACAGTTTTAAACGATAGATGAAGGACGCGAAAGGAGTAATAAGATGAATACATCATTATCATGGATAAAAGCATATGTTCCGGATCTTGACGTGACAGCACAGGAATATACCGATGCAATGACACTGACCGGAACAAAAGTAGAAGGATTTGAAAAGATGGATGCAGATCTGGACAAGATCGTAGTCGGACAGATTGATAAGATCGAGAAGCATCCGGATGCTGACAAGCTGATTATCTGTCAGGTAAATATCGGAACAGAATCCATTCAGATCGTAACGGGTGCACCGAATGTAAAAGAAGGTGACAAAGTACCGGTTGTTCTGGACGGCGGACGTGTTGCAGGCGGACATGAGCCGGGACAGAGAGTTGCCGGTGGAATCAAGATCAAAAAAGGAAAATTACGTGGAGTAGAGAGTAACGGTATGATGTGCTCGATCGAAGAGCTGGGATCAAACCGTGACATGTATCCGGATGCACCGGAATACGGAATCTATATTTTCCCGGAAGATACAGAAGTCGGAGCAGATGCCATTGAAGTACTGGGACTGCACGATGTTGTATTTGAATATGAGATCACATCAAACCGTGTAGACTGCTACAGTGTTGTTGGTATTGCAAGAGAGGCGGCAGCAACTTTCCACAAAGAATTTTGCCCGCCGGTTGTAACAACAACAGGAAATGACGAAGATGTCAATGATTACATCAAAGTTACTGTAAAAAATACAGACCTCTGCCCGAGATACTGTGCAAGAATTGTAAAGAATATCAAGATTGCACCGTCACCGGAATGGATGCAGAGAAGACTGGCTTCCGTAGGAATCCGTCCGATCAATAACCTCGTAGATATTACAAACTATGTAATGGAAGAATACGGACAGCCAATGCATGCTTATGATCTGGACACGATTGCCAATCATGAGATTATTGTCCGTACTGCAGAAGCAGATGAGAAATTTACAACACTGGATGGACAGGAAAGACAGATGGATGAAGACGTTCTGATGATTTGCGACGGCGAGAAATCTATCGGTATTGCCGGAATCATGGGTGGTGAGAACTCCATGATCACAGACAATGTAAAGACAATGCTTTTTGAAGCAGCATGTTTTGACGGAACAAACATCCGTAAATCAAGCAAGAGAGTCGGACTTCGTACAGATGCTTCCGGTAAATTCGAAAAAGGTCTGGATCCGAACAATGCACAGGCTGCAATCGACCGTGCATGCCAGCTCATTGAAGAGATGGGAGCCGGAGAAGTTGTCGGCGGTATGGTAGATGTATATGGAAAGAAGAAAGAGCCGGTACGTGTGCCATTTGATTCGGAAGCAATCAACAATCTGCTTGGAACAGAGATCGCAGAAGAAGATATGCTCGGATACTTCAAGAAGATTGATCTGGAATATGACAAAGAGAAGAGAGAAGTGATCGCTCCGACTTTCCGTCATGACCTGTTCCGCATGGCTGACCTTGCAGAAGAAGTTGCAAGATTCTATGGATATGATAATATCCCGACAACACTTCCGAGAGGAGAGGCAACAACAGGTAAATTATCATTCAAGCTGAGAGTGGAAGAGATTGCGCGTGATATCGCGGAGTTCTGTGGATTCAGCCAGGGAATGACTTATTCATTTGAAAGCCCGAAGGTATTTGATAAATTACTGTTGCCGGAGGATTCACCGCTTCGCCAAACAGTTGACATTGTGAATCCGCTGGGAGAAGATTACAGCGTAATGAGAACAACATCCTTAAATGGTATGCTGACTTCTCTTGCAACAAACTACAACAGAAGAAATAAAAATGTAAGATTATATGAGCTTGGTAATGTATATCTGCCAAAGGCTCTGCCACTTACAGAACTGCCGGAAGAGCGTATGCAGTTTACACTTGGAATGTATGGAGACGGAGATTTCTTCAGTATGAAAGGTGTTGTAGAAGAGTTCTTTGAAAAAGTAGGACTTCATAAAAAAGAAACTTACGATCCGAATGCCGGAAAGACATATCTGCATCCGGGACGTCAGGCAAATATCATTTATGATGGAACAGTTGTCGGATATTTAGGAGAAGTACATCCGGATGTTGCAGACAATTACGGAATCGGAACAAGAGCTTACATTGCTGTTATTGATATGCCGGAGATTGTGAAGAAGGCAACCTTTGACAGAAAATATACGGGAATTGCCAAATTCCCGGCAGTTACCAGAGATATTAGTATGGTAATGCCGAAAGAGATTCTTGTCGGACAGGTAGAAGAAGTCATCGAGAAGAAGGGTGGCGCTTATTTGGAGAGCTATGCACTGTTTGATATTTACGAAGGAGAACAGATTAAGAAAGGCTTTAAGTCCGTAGCATATTCTATCGTATTCCGTGCAAAGGATAAGACACTGGAAGAGGCAGAGATTACAAGTGCTATGAACAAGATTTTGGAAGGACTGGAAGCGCTTGGAATCGAACTTCGTAAATAAACAGTTCATTCACAGAAAGGAAAGGTAATTTCCAAAATGAAAAAGAAACAGATCATAGGCCTGCTTATAGCAGGTCTTCTGTTCGCTGTGATCGGAGTGATCAGTGTATTTGTAAATACAGCGGCAGAAAGTATTATAGGGGATGCAGCAGAAGAGATCCTTGCAGGTGGCAGTAATTTTGATCCACCGGATGACGATTACATTGCAGTTGTGAAAGTGCAGGGAACGATTCAGGAACAGGCATCAGACACGACAGATATTCTGAGCGGACAGAACAGTGGTTATCAGCATGATACGACAATGGAGTATCTGGATGAACTTATGGATGACGAAAATAATAAAGGAATTTTGCTTTATGTAGATTCGCCGGGTGGAGCAGTCTACGAATCGGAAGAATTGTATGACAAACTGATGGAATACAAGAAGATAACCAAACAGCCAATCTGGACTTATATGGCACATTATGCTGCTTCGGGAGGTTATATGGCTTCTGTATCATCAGATAAAATCTATGCAAATAAGAATACAGTGACCGGTTCCATCGGAGTTATTATGTCCGGTTATGACCTGACAGGCTTATACAAGAAACTGGGCATCCGCTATGTGAGTATTACGAGCGGTAAAAATAAAGATTCCAGCAGACTGACAAAAGAGCAGGTGAAGATATACCAGTCACAGGTAGATGAGTGTTACGAAGCGTTTGTATCCAAAGTAGCTGACGGAAGAAAAATATCCAAAGAACAGGTGAAAAAGCTGGCTGATGGAAGAACTTACACAGCAACGCAGGCAAAAAATAATGGTCTGATCGATAAAATCAGCAGTTATGATGAGATGCAGGATGAAATGAGTGACAAACTTAAGACGGATGAATTCTATGAGCCGGAGCGTAAGACGAGCCTGCTGGATGAACTATTTGCGAAAGCAGGAAGTCTGGTTCCAAAGTCAGAGGCACAGGTATTGAAAGAGACTGCCGAAGAATGTAAAAGCGGAGGACTGATGTATTATGCAGAGGGATTGCAATAGTGAAAATCTGGAATACGCAGGATTCTGGGTAAGGTTTGCTGCATATGTGCTGGATCATATGATTATCTTTTTTGGACTTATCGGAGTCCGTCTGGTATTGGCGCTTGCTTCATTTGTATTAGGGCTTCTTGAGATTAACATATTGAATACGAATGTTTTGTTTCAATATTCCTTAAAAGATGTTGCACTTTATATTTGTCAGGTGTTATATTTTATTATATGTACTTACGAAACCGGAACAACTTTTGGAAAGCGCGTATTCCATCTTAAGGTTGTAAGTGCAAAAGAAGAAAGATTAGGTCTGTTCGATATTGTGTACAGAGAGACCATAGGACGATTTCTGTGCCACGTATCGTTAGGATTTGGCTATCTGCTGGCAGGATTGGATCAGCAGAAATGTGGACTGCATGACAGACTCAGTGATACGAGAGTTGTATATGCAAAGAAAATAAAGGAGATTCATATAGAAAATGAAAACACAGGATTTTTATTATGATCTGCCGGAAGAATTGATTGCACAGGATCCGCTTGAGGATCGTTCCAGCTCCAGGCTGCTTGTCCTTGACAAGAAGTCTGGGGCTGTTTCCCATCATGTATTTAAAGAGATTATTGACTATCTGCATGAGGGAGACTGTCTGGTTATCAATGACACGAAGGTAATTCCGGCAAGGCTGATTGGTTCCAAAGTAGGAACAAATGCAAAGATTGAGATTTTATTATTAAAAAGAAAAAGCGACAACACCTGGGAGACACTTGTAAAACCGGGGAAAAAGGCAAAAGTCGGAGCGAAGATCAGCTTCGGTGACGGACTTTTGATCGGAGAAGTTGTAGATATTGTAGAGGAGGGAAATCGTCTGATCCGGTTTACTTATGACGGGATTTTTGAAGAGATCCTTGACCAGCTTGGCCAGATGCCGCTTCCTCCTTACATCACACATCAACTGGAGGATAAGAATCGTTATCAGACTGTTTATGCGAAGCATAACGGCTCGGCAGCAGCGCCGACAGCAGGACTGCATTTTACACCGGAGCTTCTGGAAGCGATTAAGAAGAAAGGCGTGGATATCGCAAGTGTGACATTGCATGTCGGGCTTGGAACTTTCCGACCGGTGAAGGTAGATGAGATCACAGAACATCATATGCATTCGGAATTTTTCCAGATTACAGAAGAAGCAGCACAGAAGATCAATCATGCAAAAGAAAACGGCGGAAGAGTAATTTGTGTCGGAACGACAAGTTGCCGTACGATCGAATCCGCGGCAGATGAAGACGGGCATTTAAAAGCATGTAGCGGCTGGACAGAGATTTTTATCTATCCGGGATATAAGTTCAAGGTTTTAGACTGCCTGATCACGAATTTCCATTTGCCGGAGTCTACGCTGGTAATGCTTGTATCAGCACTTGCCGGAAGAGAGCATGTCCTTGCGGCATATGAAGAGGCAGTGAAAGAGAGATATCGATTTTTTTCGTTTGGAGATGCGATGTTTATCCAGTAAAATGGATACATAAAGAAGGGAGAAAAGATGCAGCAGATAATAAGTGGCAAAAAGGGATCGAACCGAGTAGCGCTTTTCTGTACAGCAGGAGTTCTGATCGGATTATTCAGCCACCTTTATGAGAAAGATACATTTTTTATAACAAAAGGAATACTGGGGCTTCCATACAAGATCAGTGAAGCAATCTATCAGTTTATGATTGGAACAGATGCGGCAGACGCAGAAGAGACTCTGGCGAATCTGAATACGGATTTTTTTCCACACAGTCTGATTGCCACAGGGATGGCAAGATGGATCACACCTATGCTGATTGGTTTATTTCTGGTGGAGTCCTTTGCGTATTTTACAGGAGATAAGAAAATATTTACGTTGCAGAGATATACACACTTTCTTTATGGAAATATTATTGTGATCGCAATGCTGATCTGTCTGACTTATGGCATTAATAAAAAGGCAGTCAGTGATTGTGGAGAGCTGAAAGGCATCAATACATTTGTATTTCAGAGTTCCCAGATGATCAGTGAGGAATTTTCGGGAAAATCAGCGCAAACTTTGAAAGATAGTTTACAGAAAGGTCTGAAAAAGGATCCGAGAATCACAAGAAATTATGAGGATGAGATAGAAATCGGGCTTATTATGGGGAATAAGACAAGATTTACAGATGCTTATGTAAATCCGCAAAAATGTTATATTGTGATAAATGACATTACAATTTATCATGTAGATAAGAAATTTGCAAACTATGTAAAACAGTATAAGATATCCGGTGATATTCCGGAATTCCGGAAACTGTAGGAGAAAGTATGATACGAGAAAGAGAGAATAAAAAAGAGCAGATTACTTTTTTGACGCTTACATTTTTGGTTGTATATAGTTGTTCCTATCTGTTATCGGATACTTTTGGACGTTTTATGCTGAGATATGGGAATCCGTTTGTCAGTTCGGCAAATCAGCCGGTCAGTTATATGAATCTTGCTTTCACGGTGTTGGTACTGACTCTGGTGATAACGATTCGGCTTCTTATTAAAAGAACAGATTTTAAGAAAACAGTATCAGCGCTGGCTGTAGGGGGATGCCTTACGGCTTTGATTGTTGCAGGATATTTTGTAAATTGTAATTTTACGGCATCTGCCATGGAAGACAGAGCGGTGCTGGATCATTTTTTCTATAAAACATCCGATGAAAAATTAAATGAAAAATACGATGAAAATGAAACGAAAGAGATCATCCGCTTATGTAAACAGTTAAAACCGGTTTCTGAAAACGAGCAGAGAAAGCTTGAGAAGAATTACCGGAAGAACGGAGAATCTTCGGATGTGGTGTCAATAACTGTTATTTATGAAGAGTCTTTTGGACAGAATCTGGATATCAATATTAACATAGACGGAAATAAGATTTATGTTGATAAAGGAACCGGACTTCATGACAAAGAAGTTGTCGTGTTTTTTAAGGACAATGGGTTGACAAAATATTTTCGGTAAAAGGATTGCTTTCTTCTCTGTTTTTTTGTATGCTTGATGAGGAGTTTTCAAAAAAGTGGGGATAAGAGTATGAACGAAAAAAAGAAAATATGCTGTACGTTTGAGAATGTGAAAGAAGTTGCAGTTATGTCGGTTGCCGTGGGGATCATTGCATCGGCTGTTTACTTTTTCCTGATTCCGAGCCAGACATCAATCAGCAGTGTATCGGCGCTGGCAATCATTCTTGCACATTATGTGTCGCTTCCGGTATCGAGTGTTACCATGATCCTGAATGTAGTTCTGCTGGTGATCGGATTTCTGACCTGTGGGAAAGAATTTGGCGCGAAGACAGTATATACCAGTATTTTACTGCCGCTTTATCTGGCAGTCTTTGAGAAAATTTTTCCGGATTTTCAGTCTCTGACAGAAAGTACGGAACTGGATGTGTTATGTTATATTTTAGTTGTAAGTATCGGACTCGGCATTTTGTTCAATATGAATGCATCTTCCGGTGGATTGGATATCGTAGCGAAGATGATGAACAAGTATCTGCATATTGAACTGGGAAAGGCAATGTCCATTTCCGGGATGTGTGTAGCGCTTTCTTCAGCGCTGATTTATGATAAGAAAGCAGTTGTTTTGAGTATACTGGGTACATACTTCAACGGAATTGTGCTGGATCATTTTATATTTGGACAGAATGTGAAACGTCGTGTTTGCATCATTACAAAATATGAACAGGAAGTGCGGGAGTTTATCCTGCATGAATTGCACAGTGGTGCGACATTCTATGAAGCAATCGGTGCATATAATATGGAAAAATACAGAGAAATCATTACAATTGTGGATAAAAACGAGTATCAGAAACTAATGAATTACATTATCCACAAAGATCCGGAAGCTTTTGTTACGGTTTACACAGTGGCAGATATGCGCTATCGACCGAAAGTCAGATCGTTTTAAAAGAGGCGGAAGAAAGGAAGAGGAAATAAAAAATGGAAAAGATGGACGTGCTGGAGATGTTAAGAGAAGCAGAAGATATATATGTCATATATTCGGCTTGTACGAATATGCCATTTGTCTACTGTGATCCGGAGACTTATGATGATGAAGTGATCCTATTTGACAGTGAAGAAGAAGCAAAAAAACAGGCAGACAGAATGTTGGATGCCAAAATTCCGGTAAGACTTGTAAATGTGAAGAAGGAACACAGACTGGAATTTTTCACAGGTCTGTTTCCGATGGGAGTAAACTGTATTCTGGTTTGTACCGGTGAAGAGAAAGTGCAGGTACAGTTAAATGATCTGGTTATAAGAACAGCAGAAGAGGATCTTCCGGAGGATGAACCGAGAATTGAGAATCCGGAACTTCACCTGACAGCGCTTTATTTTGTACAGGAGCTTCGCCGAAATCCGGAAGAGATGACAGAAGAGATGGATGCGTTGAATGAAGAGATGATGGCGCATTTCTATGAAGGAAAATATCTGGTTGCAGTACAGGAAGACAATCAGATTCCGGCACTTCGCAGAACAAGTGGAAAAGTATATCAGCCAATCTTTACAGATCTGATGGAATTTGTAAAGTTTGATAAGGAACAGAAATACAGAGCATTGATCATGGATGCAGAGACGGTAGCAAAGCAGCTCCCGGATGGGATGGAAGGTGTAGCGATCAATCCATTTGGAGTAAATGTGCTGCTTGATATTTCAAAATCTACAGCAAGTGAAGAAGAATAAATGATGATATAACCTACAGAACCTGCCATTGGCAGATTCTTTCGGATGCTATGGCAACAAAAAGGCGGACAGTAGAAACTGTCCGCCTTCGCTGTCTTAATCTCATTTTTCGTGTATTACTTTTAAATATCTAAAATCCAGTTACTTTATATAGTTAAAAGGTACATCTAAATTTCGATTAAATCTGGCTCTTAGAGCTTCGTTACGTTCACTGCCTGAGGTCCCTTGGCGCCTTCTGTTACATCAAACTCAACTTCCTGTCCTTCTTCAAGAGACTTGAAGCCTTCCATATTCAGTCCTGAGTAGTGTACGAAAACGTCTTTGCCGGATTCATCAGAGATGAAACCATAGCCTTTTTGGTTGTTAAACCATTTTACTGTACCTTTCATGATGATACCTCCATAAAATGAAAAATAATAGATCCAGTGTAATCTGATGTCAGCCAAGATTACACTCCGTTACTTTAACATGTTTTGATAAAGAAGTCAACAAAAACGAAAGGGCTTTTGGCGATTTTACACAAAAGCAACAGCGCGTTTCGACATTTGCCGGTATCCTTTCCTTGACGAAAGAGTATGGAACGTGTAAAGTATATTTAGGAGATTTTACGCAAATATTTCGAAGAAGTGAGGATATAATAGTATGATTACATTAACGGGGAAGAAAATTTCAGAAGGGATCGCAATCGGAAAGCTTTCTTTATATAAACGTGATATTAAAGAAATCAAACGGATTTATGTAAAAGATATTGAAAAAGAAGTTGCCCGTTTTCAAAAAGCCAAAGATAAGGCATTTATGGAACTGAAAGTGATGCATACTTCTTCTATCAAAGAAGTGGGAGAGGCGAATGCAGCTATTTTCGAAATGCAGCAGCAGATTTTAGAGGACGAGGAATTTGTCGGAAAGATTACGAATATCATTCTGGAAGAGAAGCTGAATGCAGAATTTGCAGTCTCCCATGCAGCTGAAGAACTGATCAAGAACGGACCGGAAGAAGATAAGAATTACCTGAAAGGGCATGATGCAGATATTCGCGATGTGGCGATCCGCCTGATCCGGATCCTGTCCAGAAGCTGGAAGGATCGTCTGCTTTCAGATGAACCATTTATTCTGGCTGCATCAGAGCTTTATCCAAGTGAGGCAATGCAGTTAGAGAAGTCCAAGGTACTTGGTTTTGTGACGCGTTATGGAACGATCAATTCCCATACGGCAGTGATTGCCCGTACAAAAGGAATCCCGGCAGTCATCGGACTGGGTGATGCGCTGAAGAAAGAGTACGATGGAAAGACGATCATCATTGACGGATTTGAAGGAAAGGTTTACATCGAGCCGGATTATACAACGATCACGCAGATGAAGAAGCGACAGGACGCTAACCATGAGAAGACGCGGAATCTGGAACGGCTGAAAGGAAAAGAGAATATTACACAGAGCGGTCAGAAAATTGATATCTGTGCGAATATCGGTAACAGAGAGGATATTGAGAATGTAATCCGAAGTGACGCCGGTGGAATCGGGCTGTTCAGAAGTGAGTTCCTGTATATGGAGAATGGTGGAAAGCTGCCAACAGAAGAGCAGCAGTTCCAGACATATAAGCTGGCAGCAGAATCAATGGGGATCAAGCGAGTTGTGATCCGTACAGCAGATCTTGGCGGAGAGAAGCAGGCGGCATGCTTTGAAATCGGACCGGAGAAGAATCCGTCCATGGGTTACCGTGGAATCAGAGTATCGCTGGAGAAAGAAGATATGTTTAAGACGCAGCTCCGTGCAATTTTAAGAGCTTCTGTATATGGTAATGTTGCAATTATGTTTCCAATGATCTCTACTGTGGAAGAAGTAAGAAGTGCAAAGCTTCTGTTAGAGAGAGCGAAAAAAGAGCTGAGTGCCGAGAAGACCGCTTATAATAAAGAAATCCAGGTCGGCGTAATGATAGAGACACCGGCGGCAGTCATGATTAGCGGAGAACTTGCAAGAGAGGTTGATTTCTTCAGTATCGGAACGAATGATCTGCTGCAATTCACACTCGGAATGGATCGTGAGAATGAGCGGATGGAGAAATATTTTGATCCGCACCATCCGGCGATACTTAAGATGCTGCGTATTGTAGCTAATAACGTTCATCTGGAAGAAAAGCCAATCAGTATCTGCGGAGATATGGCGGCAGATCTGTCATTGACAGAATTTTTCCTGCAGATTGGCATTGATGAATTATCAGTAGCACCGGGGCAGGTACTGGCGCTTCGTAAGAAGATCCGCGAGATCCAGTAGTTTATGATTGCCAGGAGCGTAGCAGTTAAAAATATATAGATGTTATAAAAGGATTTTTGTTTTTTGTGCAGTTTGCACGAAGATAAAAGTCCTTTTTTGATGATTATTTTTGACTGAAAATGATTGACTTTGACTGAAAATGGTTGTAGTATAAGCATAAAGATGAATGAAGATGAATGAAAGTGATTGAAAATGAAAGGATGAAGGGAATGCTTGCAGAAGAAAGATATAGCGAAATCCTTCGTGTTGTAAATGAAGAACATGCGGTTACAGTCCAGGAACTGACAGAACTTCTGGACACTTCGGAATCTACAATACGAAGAGATCTGACAACACTTCATAAGCGGGGCGAGCTGGTGAAAGTACATGGTGGCGCAACCGCAGTAGAATCTGGATATACAACAAAGGATGCGGCGTTGTCTGTACGAAGAGACCTGAACCGTGAAGTAAAGCAGAAAATTGGCAAATATGCGGCGACACTTGTTCAGGCAGATGATTTTGTATATCTGGATGCCGGAAGTAGCGTGGATATAATGATTGATTATCTGACACAGGCAGATGCAGTCTATGTAACGAATTCCATTGGCCATGCACAAAAGCTGCTGCAGAAAGGCTTTCGTGTCATTCTGATCGGTGGAGAGCTGAAAGCGATAACAGAAGCAATCGTCGGAGCCGATGCCATTTCCGGACTTCGTAAATATAATTTTACGAAAGGTTTCTTCGGAACAAACGGTGTACATCCGGATGCAGGATATACCACACCGGATATTGCTGAAGCAATGGTAAAAGAAAAAGCAATGGAGCAGTGCCGTGAATGTTTTGTTCTTGCGGACGCGACGAAGATCAATCAGATCTCATCGGTTACTTTTTCTGCATTTGAAGATGCAAAGCTGCTCACAATAGGAATAGCAGATGAAAAATATAAAAAATATAAAAATGTTATGGAGGTTGAGGCATGATTTACACAGTTACTTTTAACCCCTCTCTGGATTATGTGATCCAGGTGGATAAGCTTGTGCCGGGTGAGATTAACCGGACAACACATGAGGCTGTTTATCCGGGGGGCAAAGGAAATAATGTTTCCGTAATCCTGTCGAATCTGGGACACTCCAGTAAAGCGCTTGGCTTTACCGCTGGTTTTACAGGAGAGGCATTAGAAAATATGCTGAAGGAATTTGGATGTGATACTGCATTTATAAGACTCCCGGAAGGTTCCACAAGAATCAATGTGAAGATTAATGCAGGCGAAGAGACAGAGATCAACGGACAGGGGCCGGTGATCACAGAAGAAGCACAGCAGGCATTATTTGAACAGCTGGATGCATTAAAAAAAGAAGATATACTCGTACTTGCAGGAAGTATTCCGAATACACTTCCGTCTGATATTTATGAACGGATTCTGGAACATTTACAGGGAAGAGGAATTCATTTTGTGGTGGATGCGACGAAGGAACTTCTCCTGAAAGTATTAAAGTATCATCCGTTCCTGATCAAGCCAAACAATCATGAACTTGGCGAAATGTTCGGAGTGACATTAAAGACCAGGGACGAGATTGTGACTTATGCGAAGAAACTGCAGGAGATGGGAGCGGAAAATGTACTCGTATCCATGGCAGGTGATGGCGCCATTCTCTTGACAGAAGATGGCATTATATATAAAGCAAAACCACCAAAAGGAAAAGTTCTGAACTCAGTGGGAGCAGGAGATTCTATGGTGGCAGGATTTCTGACCGGATATTTGAATACCGGAGAATATGAAAAAGCATTCCGGCTTGGTGTTGTGACTGGAAGTGCGACAGCTTTTCAATACTGGCTGGCGACAAAAGAAGATATCGTTGCATTGATGGAAGATAAACCAGAAACTTATGGATTATAGGAGGAAGAAAGATGAAGATCGTAGACTTGCTGAAAAAAGAAAGTATTGATCTGAACGGAACTGTCTCAGATAAGAAAGAGACGATTGAGAAAATGGTTTCTCTGATGGCAGCCGGAGGAAACATCACAGATGTGGAGCGTTATAAGGAAGGCGTTTTCTTAAGAGAAGAAGAAGGAACAACCGGTATCGGTGAAGGAATTGCGATTCCGCATGCGAAGACAGATGCAGTAGCGAAGCCCGGACTTGCAGCAATGGTTGTAAAAGATGGTGTGGATTATGATTCGCTGGACGGAGAACCGGTACATCTTATTTTCCTGATCGCGGCACCGAACACAGAAGATAATGTACATCTGGAAGTACTGAGTCGTCTGTCCATGCTTCTGATGGATGATGACTTCCGCGCGAATCTGCAGAGTGCAGAGTCAGTAGAGGAATTTCTTGGATATATTGATGCAGCAGAAAAAGCAAAATTTCCGGATGAAGCAGAACAGGAAGAAAAGCGGGAAGAAAAACCGGCAGAAAAAACAGGCTACCAGATCCTTGCAGTTACGGCATGTCCGACTGGAATCGCACACACATACATGGCAGCGGAGAGTCTGGAAAATAAAGCAAAAGAGATGGGGTATACGATCAAAGTTGAGACAAATGGTTCCGGTGGAGATAAGAACGTGCTGACTGCAGAAGAAATCGCAGCATGTGACTGTATCATCATTGCAGCAGATAAAGATGTCAGAATGGCAAGATTCGATGGTAAACCGGTGATCATGACGAAGGTAGCAAACGGAATCAGCAAAGCAGAAGAGCTTATCACAAAGGCAATGAGTGGCGAAGTTCCGGTTTATCACAACAAAGGTGGCGAAGAAGCTTCCATAAGCAGTGAAGGTGAGAGCCTTGGACGTAAGATCTACAAGAGTTTGATGAATGGTGTATCCCATATGCTTCCGTTCGTCATCGGCGGCGGTATTCTGATCGCGCTTTCTTTCCTGGTAGATGCCGGAAACGCCGGAACAGATACCTTTGGTAACGGAACCCCATTGGCACATTTCCTGAATACAGTAGGAAATACATCCTTTGGAATGATGTTCCCGGTACTTGCGGGATATATCGCAATGGCGATCGGAGACAGACCGGCACTAATGCCTGGTATTGTCGGTGGTCTGCTCGCAAAAGCAGGAACCTCTATCTTCCTTCCGGAAGAGAAATGGATCTCATCCGGATTTTTCGGAGCACTGATCGCAGGTTTTGTAGCAGGATATCTGATGTTGCTGATTAAAAAACTGCTGGAGAAACTTCCAAAAGCACTGGAAGGAACCAAACCGGTTCTGTTATATCCATTCTTTGGAATTCTGGCAATGGGTGCAATCATGATCTTTCTCGTAAATCCGCCGGTTGGAGCATTTAACACATGGCTTTACAACGGACTGGCAGGAATGGGAGAATCCAGCAAAGTTCTTTTGGGAGCACTTCTCGGAGGAATGATGTCCATTGATTTCGGAGGGCCGTTTAACAAAGCAGCGTATGTATTTGGTACTGCGGCGATCGGAAGCGGACAGTTTGATATTATGGCAGCGGTTATGATTGGAGGAATGACTCCGCCAATCGGAATTGCACTTGCGACAACATTTTTCAAGAGCAGATTTACAAAGAGCGAACAGCAGACAAGTATTACAAACTACATCATGGGATTATCCTTTATTACAGAAGGTGCCATTCCATTTGCGGCATCCGATCCGCTTCGTATCATTCCGCCTTGCGTAGTTGGTTCTGCTGTGGCAGGAGCACTATCCATGGCATTTGGATGCGGTTCCCGAGCACCTCACGGAGGAATTTTCGTAGTTGGTATTATGGAACATGCACCGATGTTTTTAATGGCACTTGTTATTGGCTCTATTATAACGATGGCAGGAATTGTACTGTTGAAGAAGCCATTGACAGATCAGACAAAATAAGTTAATTAATTGATATAGAAGTATTTTAGTTGTAAGTAACAAAAAATTATAATAAAGAGAAAAGGAGAACAAAAAAATGAAAGAATTTAAGTATGTAATCACAGATCCAGAAGGAATCCATGCAAGACCGGCAGGACTTTTAGTAAAGAAGGCAGCCTCCTATGCATCAACAATTATGATCGGCAAAGGTGAAAAGAGCGCAGACGCTAAGAGAATCTTCGGTGTTATGGGACTTGGAGTGAAAAACGGAGAAGAAATCTTCATGACAGCAGAAGGTGCTGACGAAGCAGAAGCAATCGAAGGAATGGAACAGTTTTTCAAAGAGAACCTGTAAGAAGAGGTAGAAGGCTATGATTACTTTATCAGGAAAAAGTGTATTTGGAGGAATTGCGATTGGAAAAATCGCATTTTACAAAAGAAATGAAATCCAGATCAAGCGGAGCCGTGTAGAAGATACCGAACAGGAAGTGAAGCGTTTTGAGGCTGCAAAAGAAAAAGCAGTCTCACAGCTTCAGGAATTACATGACAAGGCCCTGGATGACGTTGGCGAGACAAATGCCATGATTTTTGAAATTCACCAGATGATGCTGGAAGATCTAGACTATGTAGAGTCTATTGTAAATATTATTACTTCCCAGGAAGTGAATGCAGAATATGCAGTTGCGACAACAGCCGATAATTTTGCGGCAATGTTTGCGGCGATGGATGATGCATATATGCAGGGACGTGCAGCGGATGTAAAAGATGTATCCGAACGTCTGATCCAGGTTTTAAGTGACCAGAACAGTGCATCCATGGAAATGAATGAACCGGTGATCATTGCAGCAGATGATCTTGTCCCAAGCGAGACAGTACAGCTGGATAAAGAAAAAGTTCTTTCTTTTATTACAATGTACGGTTCTGCAAATTCACATACCGCGATTTTGGCAAGAACGATGAACATTCCGGCAGTGATTGGCATCGGAGAAGACCTGAAAAAGGAATATGACGGAAAAGAAGCAATCGTAGACGGAATGGAAGGTGTAATCTACATCGATCCGGATAAAGAGACATTTACGCGTATGCGCGAGAAACAAAAAGAAGATCAGGAGCAGAAAACATTGTTGGAGCAGCTTAAGGGTAAAGAAAATATTACGAAAAGCGGTCAGAAAGTAATGGTATATGCCAATATCGGAAATCTTTCAGATGTTGGTGCTGTTCTTAAAAACGATGCAGGCGGTATTGGGCTGTTCCGAAGTGAGTTCTTATATCTGGAAAGTGAAACTTTCCCGACTGAGGAAGAGCAGTTTAAGGTATACAAACAGGTTGCGGAAAATATGGCAGGAAAACGAGTCATTATCCGTACGCTTGATATAGGAGCCGACAAGCAGGTAGATTATTTCGGACTGGATAAAGAAGAAAATCCGGCACTTGGATATCGTGCGATTCGTATCTGCCTGACAAGACAGGAGATTTTTAAGACACAGCTCCGTGCGCTGTATCGTGCATCGGCTTACGGTCAGATTGCAATCATGTTCCCAATGATCATATCTGTAGATGAAGTAAAGCAGATCAAAAAGATTATTGAGGAAGTAAAGCAGGAACTTAAGGAAGAAGGAATTGATTTCCGCGAGAATGTTGAACTTGGTGTTATGATCGAGACACCGGCGGCAGTCATGGTAAGTCGTGACCTTGCAAAAGAAGTGGATTTCTTTAGTGTCGGAACAAATGACCTGACACAGTATACATTGGCGATCGACCGTCAGAATCAGAAGCTGGAACCGTTTTATGATTCCCATCATCCGGCAGTATTATCTATGATCCGTATGGCAGCAGAAAATGCACATGCAGAAGGGAAATGGATTGGAATCTGCGGAGAACTCGGAGCAGATTTAAGCCTGACAGAGACATTCCTTGAGATGGGAATTGATGAATTATCCGTTGCACCGGGAATGATTCTCCCGCTCCGCAAACGAATAAGAGAAGCAGATTAGAAGCAAAATAAAAAAATATAAACCCCTCCTAAAAATAATATAGATGAAAAAGTGTTTTCAAGAAATAGAGCCATTTACTTTATGGCTCTATTTTGTTAGAATGAAACTGTTATTGTTACTTGGGAAACTATGTTTCTAAATTAATGAGAGGACAAGGAGGAAAACACATGTTAGAAAAAGTTTTCAAACTACGTGAGAACGGCACAGATGTGAAGACAGAAGTTATTGCCGGAATCACAACATTTATGACAATGGCATATATTCTTGCAGTTAATCCAAGTATTATGTCAGCAGCAGGTATGGATTCAGGTGCAGTCTTTACAGCAACAGCACTGGCAGCATTACTTGGCACAGTCCTGATGGCGGTATTTGCAAACTATCCGTTTGCACTTGCACCAGGTATGGGACTGAATGCATATTTTGCATATACAGTTGTAGGTGTCTACGGATACAGCTGGAAAGTTGCATTAACAGCAGTATTTGCAGAAGGTATTATCTTTATTATTCTGTCTGCAACAAATGTCCGTGAAGCAATTTTCAATGCAATTCCGAAGAACTTAAAAGCTGCAGTCAGCGTAGGTATCGGTCTGTTCATCGCATTTATCGGTTTACAAAATGCTAAGATTGTAATCGGAGGATCTACACTGCTTCAGTTATATTCACTGGATAACTACAATGCGGCAAATGGCGTAAAAGCTACTTTCCATGATGTAGGAATCACAGTACTTCTTGCAATTATCGGTATTCTGATCACAGGAATCTTAGTTATAAGAAATATCAAGGGAAATATTTTATGGGGAATCTTGATCACATGGCTGTTAGGAATCGGATGTCAGTTCGCAGGAATCTATGTACCGAATCCGGATGTTGGATTCTACAGTCTGCTTCCTGATTTCAGCAACGGACTTTCTATTCCAAGTATTGCTCCGGTATTTGCAAAGCTGGATTTCCATTCTATGTTTTCACTGAACTTTATTGTGGTTGTATTTGCCTTCCTGTTTGTAGATATGTTTGATACGATCGGAACTCTGATTGGTGTATCTTCCAAAGCAAACATGCTGGATGAAGATGGAAAACTGCCACATATCAAAGGGGCATTAATGGCAGATGCGGTAGCAACAACAGCAGGAGCTGTTCTTGGTACTTCTACAACAACAACTTTCGTTGAAAGTGCATCCGGTGTTACAGAAGGCGGAAGAACCGGACTCACAGCAGTTACAACAGCAATCCTTTTCGGACTGTCACTGTTCCTGTCACCGATCTTCCTTGCCATCCCATCCTTTGCAACAGCACCGGCACTTGTCATCGTTGGATTCTATATGCTGACAAACGTTGTAAATATTGATTTCTCAGATGTTTCTGAAGCAATTCCATGTTACATCTGTATCGGAGCTATGCCGTTCTTCTACAGCATTTCCGAAGGAATCTCTATGGGGGTTATCACATATGTAGTATTAAATCTTCTGACAGGTAAGGCAAAAGAGAAGAAAATCAGTGCACTGATGTATGTGCTTGCAGTTTTATTTGTATTAAAATATATCTTCCTGTAAAAGAAAGGCTGGATTTAGCATGAATTTATTTACAATGGAAAATATTACAAAATCATACACAGACCGGATACTTCTGGATGATGTAGGATTTAGTATTAATGAAAATGAAAAAATCGGTGTGATCGGTGTAAACGGAATGGGAAAATCAACTCTGTTGAAAGTGGTTGCAGGGATTGAAGAAGCAGATGCCGGAAAGATCAGTATGGGTAATCAGGTGAAGATCTGCTATCTTCCGCAGACACCGGTATTTACACCTGGAACAACGATTTTGCAGGCTGCGGTCGGCGGAAATATGGAAGAATGGAACCGCTGGACGATAGAAGCGGATGCAAGATCCATGCTGAACCAGCTCGGTTTTGCGGATTATGAAGAAAAAGTAGAGCATATGTCCGGCGGACAGAAGAAGCGTGTTGCGTTAGTCAACGCGCTTCTGACGCCTGCGGATATTCTGATCTTGGATGAGCCGACCAACCATTTGGACAATGCGATGTCAGAGTGGCTGGAAAATTATCTGATCTCATTTCGCGGTGCGGTTCTGATGGTTACACATGACCGCTATTTCCTTGATCGTATCGCAACCAGGATCGTAGAAGTGGACAAAGGAAAGCTGTACAGTTATCCGGGAAATTATGCGAAGTTTGTGGAACTGAAAGAAGAGCGTCAGAATATGGCACTTGCAACAGAACGCAAGAGAAAAAGCCTGCTTCGGACAGAGCTTGAATGGCTGCACCGTGGCGCACGTGCACGAAGCACGAAACAGAAAGCACATATTGACCGTATTCAGGCAATGCAGGAGATGAAGGATATTCAGGAAGAAAAGCAGGTACTGCTTACGTCTACCGCATCACGGATGGGAAATAAAACAATTGAACTTTCTGATATTTCCAAATCCTATGGGAATCATCTGCTGATCCGGGATTATAATTATATTTTTCTGAAAAATGACCGGATTGGAATTATCGGACCGAACGGATGTGGAAAGACAACGTTACTTAAGATCATCAATGGAATTGTGAAACCGGATACCGGAACGATAGAAATCGGGCAGACAATACGGATCGGCTATTTTTCTCAGGAGAATGAATACATGGATGATTCAATGAAAGTCATCGACTATGTGAAAGAAGCGGGAGAGTATATTCAGACTTCGGATGGAAGAATCACAGCATCACAGATGCTAGAGCGTTTCCTGTTTGAGGGAGCGATCCAGTGGTCAAAGATTGAGAAGCTTTCCGGTGGTGAGAAGAGGAGACTGTATCTTCTGCGGATTCTGATGAGTGCGCCGAATGTGCTGATCCTGGATGAGCCGACCAACGATCTGGATATCCAGACACTTACAATTCTTGAAAATTATCTGGACGGTTTTGATGGAATCATCATTGTCGTATCGCATGACCGCTACTTCCTTGACCGGACAGTAAGAAGAATCTTTGCATTTGAGGGAGAAGGGGCGATCCGCCAGTATGAAGGAGGATATTCTGACTATCTGATTCGTAAAGAACTGGAAGGACTGCCGGATATGACAGTTAAAAGTATGGGAGTCGGTTCCGCAGCACAGACGGAGAAGTCCGGAAGTGAGAATAGCGCTGAGGACAGTCGTGTAACATGGAAAAAACATGATAAGAAATTAAAATTCTCCTACAAAGAACAGCGGGAATTTGAGACGATCGATGAGGAGATCACTGCACTGGAAGAGAAGATTGAAGTTCTGGATGCCCAGATGCTGGAAAACGCCTCCAATTCTGTGAAGTTAAATGAACTTCTCGAGAAAAAGGAAGAAGTGAGCCAGCAGCTGGACGAGAAAATGGACCGGTGGGTTTATCTGAATGATCTGAATGAACAGATTCAGGAAGCGGCAAATTCTTCTAAAGAATAAAAATGGTATCCCATATCTTCCCAGCGTGTAAGCAGTTCGTCAAGAATGGAACCGTTGGTAGAAGAAGTATTATGTAATAAAACAATAGCACCGGGATGAATACGAGGAAGAAGCTTTTTAAAAGCTTCTTCTTTTGTTGGCTGTTTATCGGCATACCAGTCCACATAGGCAAGACTCCAGAAGAAAGTATGATAACCTGTTTCATTTGCCATCTTAAGATTAGAGATGCTGTATTTGCCCTGTGGTGGCCGGTAGAAGCGAGTCATTTTCTCACCGGTGAGCTGCTTATAAGCAGTTTCCACATCTTTTAATTCTTTTTCAAAAGCCTCTTTTGTGGCAATTTTAGACATATCGGGATGGTGATACGTGTGATTGCCGACAATATGTCCTTCTTTATGGATTCTTTTTACAAGCTCCGGATTGGAAGTAATAAAGTTACCGACAACAAAGAAGGTTGCTTTGGCGTGATGGTTTTTCAGTGTATCAAGGATCTTGCCTGTATTTCCATTTTCATAACCACAATCAAAAGTCAGATAGATTTTCTTTTTATTGGTGTCTGCTGCGTAGTGGGCATTATATTTTTTCAGTTCATCGATAGTTGCATTTGCAGTGGGACGGGTTCCATCTTTCTGGAATCCGAGACCCCAGTTTTCTATAGCTTCGGATGATGCAGCAGTTTCGGTAGATGAAGAAGGAAGAGAGAAAAGAGAAGCGAGATATCTTCCGGAGAAGAAGGAGTAGACAAATAAGAGTCCGATTCCGGCAAATTTCAAAAGTGTTTTTTTCATAGAGAGTCTCCAAAAGTCCGATTGATTATTAAGATATATGCCATAGACAGAAATTTTATGAATAATAGTAAAAAAATCTTACATAATATGAAAAAAATTGCTATAATTGTATTATAAGAGGGAAAATGTGCTGTAGTTTGTCAGATGATGAGATGGAGGAAGATATGTTTAAAATAGGTGATTATGTAGCACATTATAAAGAAGGTGTGTGTCAGGTTGTAGATATTGGAAAAATCAGTTTGAGTTGTTCTGACAACGAGAAAGAGTATTATACGTTAAAGCCAATTTATGATAAAGACGGAACGGTATATACCCCGGTGGAGAACAAGAAGAACCAGATTCGGGAAGTGATTACAAAACAGGAAGCGGAGACGTTGATCGCACAGCTGGGTGATATTGAACAACTGACTGTGACAGATGAGAAGAAACGTGAAGGACTTTACAAAGAAGCAATGTTGAAAAATCAGTGCAGAGAATGGATCGTTATTATTAAAACCTCTTATGAAAGAAAGATGGAGCGGCTTTCCAGAGGAAAGAAAGTTACACATGTGGATGACAGGTATCTTGGAATTGCGGAGAAATTTCTCTGCGGCGAGCTGGCGGTGGCGCTGGAGATGAGTCGTGAAGAGGTGAAAGGATACTTAAGCAGCCAGATGAAGGGAGCATAATTCGAGAAGAATTGTAATTGGTATTTATATGGGGATGATTATAATTTCAAAGAGCAGGAACGGTCAGAAGGAGTAGAATATTTCTGACTGTTCCTGCTTATTTTGCCTCTGTTGTCATAGAATCCAATGGCAGGTTATGCAAATTATGGCAGAGAGAATGCGCTATGCTTACATGCAGTATTTGACAACAAATTTTATCTTTCAGCTGCTTTTTCGGCATAAGTGGTTGTTACAAGGTCATCATATGGAGCGCGTTTTGTGAGCTCACCGGAGCTTTCCAGGATATCCTGTAAGAGATCAAAGCTTTTCTTTTCAAAAATCAGATTATCTTTCCATGTATCCTGATTATAGTAGCGGGTAAGGATTGTAGTGATGGTGCCATGATCTGTTTCTTTAAATTGAGGGGCGATAACGCTTGCGATTTCTTCCGGGGAATGGGACTGTACATAATCCATACCTTTTTGCAGTGCGTTTGTAAAGTTTTGGATGACAGAGGCGTTCTTTTTGATATAAGACTGTTTTGCACAGAATGCAGTATATGGAACATAGCCGCTGTCAGTGCCAAGAGAAGCGACAACGTAACCTTTGCCTTCTTTTTCGAGGTTGGTTGCACCTGGTTCAAATTCTACAGTAAAGTCAGCCGGTGTCTTTTTTTCAGCGAAAGCGGCAGCAGTTGAACCAAAATCAATGTTCTGATTGATGGACAGATCTTTGGACGGATCAATGCCATTTTTCTTTAAGGTATACTCAAATACCATTTCCGGCATTCCACCTTTTCTTCCGCCAAGTACTTTCTTGCCTTTTAAGTCTTCCCATTTAAAATTATCCAGTTTTTCTCTGGCTACAAGGAAATTTCCTGCGCGCTGTGTCAACTGTGCAAAGTTGACAACATAATCATTTGCTCCTTCGTTGTAGGTATAGATGGAAGCTTCAGATCCCATGAATCCGATATCAGCACTTCCGGAAATGACAGCAGTCATTGTCTTGTCAGCACCAAAACCGGTCTGGAGCGTAAGGGCAATTCCTTCATCTTTGAAATAACCTTTCTCGATGGCAACATACATCGGTGCGTAAAAGATGGAATGAGCAACTTCGTTTAAAGTAACCGGAGTCATTTCTGTTGATGTTTTTTCGCTTTTGGTTGAATCTGAAGTTGTTTCTTTTGTGGAAGCACATCCGAAAATGGTAGTGACAGATACTGCAAGAAGCAGAAGAAATGCGGAAATATGCTTTTTCATATATTCCTCCCTATGAAATAAGTTCTATGATGTATAGTATATTCCGCAGAGTTGAAAAGGTGATGTGGCCAGTTTCGATGGTTGCTGTGACTGCATTTGTACAGGTTTCTTTGTTAAGCATAAATGTACCGAAACCTGCAAGTGGCATTTGAATGCCGTTATTTAAAGCTAAATATTCCATGTTCAATCCTCCACTATTGTATTTACTCGGAGTAACTCTCTGTGCTATATTTATCCTAACAAGTTCGTGCAACACGAAGTCAAGAAAAATTTAGAGGACGTCCTAAAAACGGAACTCCGGAGGACAGACCTGAACATTGAAATGTCGGCTTTCAAAATAACGAAAAAGGAGAAGCATTGATATGATATATACTTGCAAATATAAGTCACCAATTGGCAACATTCTTTTAGCAGCTGATGAAATCGGTCTTACCGGTTTGTGGTTTGAAGGGCAGAAACATTTTGCAAATACACTTTCGGATGAGCATATTTCACAGGAAACGAAGATTCTTACAGAGGCAAAAAAATGGCTGGATATCTATTTTTCCGGGAAAGAACCAGAATTTACACCGCCTCTTAATCCAGAAGGAACAGAATTCAGACATAATGTATGGCAGATCTTATTGCAGATTCCATATGGACAGACAATCACATACGGAGAAATTGCCCGTAAAGTGGCTGAGATGAAAAATACTTCCTATATGTCTGCACAGGCAGTAGGCGGTGCAGTCGGACATAATGAAATTTCTGTTATCATTCCCTGTCATCGTGTAGTGGGAACAAATGGCAGTCTGACAGGATATGCCGGAGGAATTGATAAGAAAATTGCGCTGCTTGAGTTAGAACATATAGATATAAATGCTGGCACAGGGAAAAAAACTTGCAGAAGAAAGTCAGATGAAGAACAAATAAAAGAAGTTGCCGTGAAATACATCTGCCGTTTGCATATGTGAAGAGTATCCACCAAATGCAAGCCTGACAATGATTGGACTGGCTGTACCAGTATATACAACGGTGGGAGTTGTTATGAGTGCGGTCTACTATATCTGTATGAACAAAAAAAACAATGTTGGAATAGCAGATAAATAAGTGAGTTGAGGAACATATAAAATGAAAAAAGATACAGCATATTATCATCTTCCGGGATTGTTCGAGTTTTATGAATTTTATCGTGTATTTCTGCCGTTATTTCGTGAACACAGAGAATATTTTTACAACTGGTGCGAGATTGGTTCCATCTACGGGGCACCTGCTGACTGTCTCTGGGGTGGTGGACGTGCCGGATTCGGAGATGGGAGTCCACAGGATGTACTGGCGTTGATGAAGGAATACGGAATATCCGCCCGTTTGACATTTAGCAATTCCCTGCTTAAAGAAGAGCATCTTACAGATAAAAAATGTAATGCACTCTGTGCATTGTTTGCACATGACAGCGCGGTGAAAAATGGAGTGATCGTTTACGCAGACTTGCTGGTGGATCATCTGCGCAGAAATTATCCGGACCTTTACCTGGTATCTTCGACAACAAAGGTTCTGAAAGATTTCATACAGCTGCATGAGGAAGTAATAAGAGATGAATTTCAGTTTGTTGTGCCGGATTTCCGGCTGAATAAAGCATTTGATAAGTTAGATACGCTGTCTGCCGGACAGAAGGATAAAATAGAATTTCTCTGTAATGAATGTTGCTATTTTGGCTGCAAAGACAGAAAAGAGTGTTATGAAACGGTCAGCCGCAGAAATTTGGGGGAAGACTGCAACGATTTCCATTGCAATGCACCGGATTCAGAAGGCGGGTATCGATTTTCAAAAGCCATGAAGAATCAGGGATTTATTGGTATCCAGGATATTCAGAAGAGATATCTGCCAATGGGATTTTCTAATTTTAAAATTGAAGGACGAAGCCTTGGCAGTGCCCTGATCCTGGAATTTCTGCTGTATTACATGACAAAGCCGGAATACCAGCTTAAGGTCAGGGAAGAAATTTATCTGGACAATATGCTGGATCTGTTTTAATATCGTAAACTTACAATCTTTTAACTTAAATTTCCCGATTTTCAATATCAAATTTTTACAATCCTCCTTTATAGTGAATCTCGACATCGAAAATGATCAACTATAAAGGAGGAATCTATTGTGAGAAAGATTCGAAGAAGCGTAGAGAGAAACGCAAAAAAACGTGCAATGAAGGCAGCAGTTTCAGCTATGATGCTGGCAGGTGGAGTTATGATGGCATGTCCATCCACATTATCAAACGTACAGGCGGCAACCGAACACTGGAACGATGCATCAGCTTCTAAATCTGAAAGTTGGAATTTATGGAAAGAAAACTGGGATAAATATAGTAAAAATTATGAGAATGTATCTTTAACACCTGGTGCAGATGAGACACAGCTCAATTTTGCTTACTATAGCAAAACAGCAGAAACACCAAAAGTAAAAATTGCCACAAATAAAGATATGACTGATGCGAAAGAAGTGGAAGGCGCTCAGACAGAGGCAGTGCAGATCGATGGAGAGCAGTATTATTCTAATAAAGCAACGGTAGAAGGATTAAAAGAGAATACAACTTATTATTATCAGGTATTTCAGGATGGCAAATATCAGGACGCACAAAAGTATGCAACGAAGTCTTTCCAAAAGTATTCCTTCTTATATGTAGGAGATCCACAGATCGGAGCTTCTTCCGGACAGACAAGTACAGATGGCGAAGTTATGAAAAATAATAATCTTGCTGCAAGAAATGACGGATACAACTGGAACAATGTGTTAAATAATGCAGTAAAACGTAATCCACAGTTAAGTTTTGTCGCTTCCGCAGGTGATCAGGTGAATACCAACAATAATGAAGTACAATATGCGGCATATCTTGGCGCAGACGCACTCCGGTCACTTCCGGTAGCAACAACTATCGGTAACCATGATTCTGCTTCTGCTCAGTACAGCATGCATTATAATAACCCGAATGCATTTGATACAAGTGGTTATAAAAACAAAACCCAGTACACAGAAGGACACACGGCAGCGGGAACAGATTATTACTATACATATGGAAATACATTATTCATCGTGCTGGACACAAACAATTACAACTGTGCAACACATGAAAATGTAATGCGCAAAGCGATTAAGGAAAATCCAGATATGAAATGGAAAGTAGTAATGTTCCACCATGATATTTACGGATCAGGATATGATCACTCTGATTCTGACGGTATGGTTCTCAGAACACAGCTTACACCGCTTATGGATAAATATGACATCGATGTAGTAATGCAGGGACATGACCATACTTATTCCAGAACTTATCAGTTACAGGGTGATGGAAAAACACACGACAAATTCTTTAAGACAGAAGATACGGCAAATTATTCAAAAGAAAATAACTGCTATGAGATTGTAAACAAAACCCAGAGCGGTACAGTTGTAAATCCAGAAGGAACGGTTTATCTGGAAGCAAATTCAGCAACCGGATCTAAATATTACAATCTGATCACAGCAAAACAGGATTACATCTCTGAGAGAAGCCAGACATGGACACCAAGTTATTCAGTAGTAAATGTAACAGATGATACATTTGAAGTAGAAGTCTATGATGCAGATACAGGAAATAAACTGGATGGATCATCTTCTTACAAAATTGTAAAAAAAGACGTTGTGGAAGCAAAAGACCAGAAGATTACTGCAACAGCTTCTTATACAAAAACAGAGACTTCAAAAGCATTCAAGTTAAACGCAAAGACAAATGGAAATGGTAAACTGACTTACCAGACATCTAATAAATCTGTAGCAGCAGTCGATGCAAATGGAAAAGTAACCGTGAAAGCTCCTGGTAAGACAACCATCACAGTGAAGGCAGCTGCAACAGATACTTATAAGGCAGCAACGAAGAAAATCACAATTACTGTTGCACCGAAGAAACAGAGGATTGCTCTGAACAATAAAAAGGCAGCACAGCTGACCGTAAAATGGGATAAAAATAAAAAGGTTTCCGGATACGAATTCGTATATGCTGATAACAAAAACTTCAAAAAAGCAAAAACAGTAAGAAAATCAAATGCGACAACTTATACAGTGAAGAAACTGAAAACAGGAAAAACCTATTATGTAAAAGCACGTGCTTATAAGACAGTGGCTGGAAAACAAATCTACGGAGCATTCAGCTCAGTCAAGAAAGCAACAATCAAATAACATTACAAAAAAGGGAGCCTGTACTTGAACCGGATTCAAGTATGGGTTTTCTTTGCTACATAGAAAAGGATGAAAAAATAGAAAATGAAAAAAACAATGACATGGAAAAAACTTGTAATCCTTGGGATTACAGTTCTTATATTTGGAATGATTCTATATAAATGTAATGATTTTCAAAAAGCGACTCTGGCATCTTATAAAGGACAGACTTATGAAAGAGGTGTTGTCACAAAAATTGTGGAAGATAATCTTGCAGAGGATGGAAATCGTTATGGAACGCAGAAAGTCCAGGTGAAAATGATATCCGGGATATTCAAGGGACAGAAAAAAGAAGCCATCAATCCGAGTGGAACTTTATTTGGTGCGGACTGTAAAGTAGGAATGAAAATTATTGTGATCGTGAATAAGAGTGGAGACAATGCGGGATTTACTGTATACAGCAAGGACCGTACAATGTCGATTTATGTGTTTGCATTTATTTTTGCACTGGTAGTATGCCTGGTCGGAGGCAAAAAAGGAATTTATGCAGTACTGAGTCTGGTATTTGCATTTATATGCATTATCTGGCTGATGTTTCCGCTTATGTATCAAGGAATTTCTCCGATTTTCCTGACAATCATTGTTGCGGTGCTTACGACAATCATAACATTGGGGCTACTTGGAGGAATTTCAGAGAAAACAGTGGCGGCAATTCTAGGCACAGCCATTGGAGTGATTATTGCGGCAGTGGCGGCGATCATCTTTGGAAAAGCGGCAGGAATTACAGGCTTTAATGTATCAGATATAGAGGCACTCAATTATGTCGGACAAAATACGAAAATTAAAATCGGAGAATTGCTTTTCGCCGGTATTATTATTTCAGCACTGGGAGCAGTCATGGACGTTGGAATGTCTATCGCATCAACCATACAGGAAATATATGAGACAGATAAGACGTTATCGATGAAGCAGTTGTTCCTTTCCGGCATCAATGTCGGACGGGACATGATGGGAACAATGACGAACACACTGATCTTTGCATATGTCGGTGGCGCAATGACAACACTTGTTCTTAATTACGCATATGATCTGAGTTATTTGCAGCTGGCAAATTCTTATGTGATTGGAATCGAGATCATGCAGGGCTTGTCCGGAAGCCTTGGAGTTGTTCTGACAGTGCCGGTTACTGCGTTTATAGCAGCGTTTTTGATTGGAAGAAAAGGAAAAAACGAATTGACTTGTGAAAAGTAATTCGTTATGGTGTATATATGTGAGAAAAATACAGATGATTTAATCGTATATAACTAAAATGGCCAATACAGATAAATGAAAATAAAGTAGTGACACAAAGGAAAGAATTATCCAAGAGTCAAGATTGTCATACATACTAATATAAGTATTAGTCATAATACAAAAAGAGAACTATAATAAATGTGTACGATAAAAAGAAAGTCTTACACATTTTTTAATGTAAAATTTAAGAAGGTAATTACAATGGCAAAGAAACTGGTTGCATATTTCAGTGCAAGTGGAACAACAAAGAGAGTTGCTTCTGAACCGTGCAAATAAACAGGAAATTGAAAAATGGGCAAAATCACTGTAGGAGGACGATAAAAATGCAGGTTGGAATGTTTAATGTTACATTCGAGCCGGCATGTCGAAATGACTGGCACGGAGCAGCTCCGGACAGCTGGTTCAGTCATCTTGCAATTATTGCGAAGAAAGCGGGGAATGAGTATAATAAGACACAGTGAAAAAGCAATAAGTATCATCAAATACAACAAAGACCAGGAGGAAGACAAAATGAGCGCAAAAACAGAATATGCAGTAAAATTACATAAAAATGGATGCAACTGTGCACAGGCAGTAGCCTGCACATTTTGCAAAGAATTTGGGATTGTCGAGCAGGAAATGTTCCGGATCGCGGAAGGTTTTGGACTTGGCATGGGCGTGATGGAGATGTGCGGTGCGCTTTCCGGAATGGCAATGATCATTGGTCTGGATAACAGTAAAGGGAATGTAGAAGAAGGTTCCCCGTCAAAAGGAGATACCTATAAGAAAATTAAAACTTATGTCCAGAAGTTTAAAGAGAAAAATGGTTCCTGCATCTGTCGTGAATTAAAAGGTGTGGATACAGGGAAAGTCCTGTGCAGCTGCCCGCAGTGTATCGCAGATGCAGTAGAGCTGACGGAAGAATATTTAAAATCTGCGAAATAAAAGGAAATTACGACTAAGAAGAGGGTAAATATGGATCTTAAGACAGCAATTGCACAGGCAGTAAAAGGCGATGAGAGAGGATTCGCCTATCTATATGAACAGACCTGTCAGAAAAAATATTATCTGGCCTTACAGTATATGAAGAACAAAGAGGCAGCAGAAGATGTGCTGCAGGAAGCGTATTTGAAAGCATTTCAGAAACTGCCAACGCTTCAGAACCCAGAAGCATTTGAAGGCTGGCTTGGAATGATCGTGGCAAATACGGCGAAAAATATGCTGGCAAAGAAGAATCCGATGTTGTTTTCAGAGCTTGCTGTGGATGGGGAAGGCGAAGAATATGTGTATGATGTAGAGGATGACAATCCAGAAAATCAGCCGGAACTTGCCTATACACAGGAAGAGACGAAAGAACTGGTGCATGAGATGATGGATACGCTTTCGGAAGAACAGCGGATGTGTATTCTGATGTTTCATATTGAAAATATATCCATTTCCGAGATTGCCCGGACAATGGACTGTTCAGAGAATACAGTCAAATCAAGATTAAATTATGGAAGAAAAAATCTGAAGAGTAAAGCAGAGGAAATGCAGAAAAAAGGATACCGGCTGTACAGTGTGGCGCCGATTCCGCTTTTGTTATATTTACTGAGTACCGATCAGAAGGTCATGGCAGCAGAGCCGGCATTTCGTATGGCAGGAGAAAAAGTAGAAGCAGTTGTTTTGAAAAAAGCTACGGCTAAAGCTTCTACGATCGCGGGAAATACAGCAGCGAAGAGCAGTACCTCGGCGGCAGGAAAAGCAGCAGCGAAAGGCACTGCATCCACTGCAGGAAAGATTGCAGCCGGTAAAATCGCAGCGGCAGTTGTTGCAACGTGCATAGTCGGAGCAGGCAGTTACGGAGTGTATCAGTTGAATAACGAAAATCACATGGCAGACCGGCTTTCCAAGGCAGTGACAACCGCACAGATGACAGAAGATACAACAACAGATACAAAAAGTCATCAAAAGAAAGAAAACAAACAGCAACAGGATAAGAAACAAGATAAAAAACAATCAGATCAGACAGAGATACGGAATTTATACGAGCAGGTGCTGACTGATGTGCAGAATGGAAAATACGAATTTACGCAGATGGAGAATAATACAGACTATTATTATTTTGTCACTGATATCGATGGAGACCAGATCCCGGAACTGGGAGTCGGTCCGAAACAGGACGCGGCACCGATGGCAATCTATGATCTGCGCTTGTTTTCCTGTGAACAGACAGCGAACGGGTATGAGCTGGTGACAATTCAGGGTGAAGAGAATGTGGAAGATCTGCATATAGCGGCAGATGGCAATGGACTGCTCATGAATCTGATCACACAGGGAACTGGAATGTGTGAGGTTCACCGGATTACAGTAAGGAACAAAATACTGGTATATGGTTCAGCAGAACAGACATTCCGTATCGATGACACGGCGACTTCTGAGTTTGAAAACAGCAATCAGGAAGTATCCTGGAAAAGCATTACAGATCAAAGCGGATTGCAGGTTTTGAAGTAAAGATAAAAAAATAAAAATTTTTTTCAAATTTTTAAAACTTTTTTCAAACTCGACCTGTCTATATAGTATAATACAAAAATGTAAGCGTAATTTTTTAATTACGCGAAGGCAAAAGAAAAGGAGACATACTATGAAAAAGAAAATGATCACATTCTTATTAACAGCGGCAATGGGATTTGCTGCTTTGTCACCGGCAACCGTACAGGCGGCAGATAATTCTATCGCAACCTATGCAACGGAAAGTACACAGGGAACCATCAAACTGGATAAGAATGGAAGAGCAAAATATTCAAATAAAAATCTCAGTAAGGATGCAGTACATTGTTATCGTTTCACACCGAAAACAGCAGGCGACTTAAAAACAATTGTAAAAGCGAAAACAGTAGCTGTAAACTTACGTCTCGTAGAAGAGTTTTCCGATGATATACTGAGTACTTGGAGCTATAACAGTAATACAGAATACACGAAAACTTATTCTCTGAGTAAAGGAACAACCTATCTGATCGAGGTAAGGAACAGTCAGTCAGATAGAAACAGTAATTCGTATAACGTTACTTTCCAGTTTAAAGGTTATAAAGAGACGTTTCCGGAAAACTTCGTAGATCAGGTAGAGGAAAAATATGATGCCAGAACAGTTGGTCTGAATAAGACATATTATGGATTTAATGGAATCGGTTCCGATGTAGACTGGTTTAAATTCACGGTAGTATCCAAAGGAACATTGGTATATTCCGGCAATGTGAATAGGTATGTTTATAACAGTAATGGAGACAGTGTCGATTATTGGTGGCTGAATCCCCTTGAGAAAGGTACTTACTACATAAAAATCTTCGGAAACGGAGAGGGCGGATACAATTTCCGTATTAGTGATGAAAAAGCTGCAAGACCGAAAGCTACTTCTGTTACAAAACTGAGCAGCGGCAAAAAGAGCTTTAAAGTAACTGCAAAGAAAGTAACCGCAAAAGGTTATCAGGTACAGTATTCAGAGAAGAGCAACTTCAAAGGAAGCAAGACAAAGACATTTGGTTCAACTTCTTATACAGTCAAAGGATTAAAAGCAAAGAAGAGATACTATGTAAGAGTTCGTGCATACAATAACTATTTAGATCATAAAGTATATTCTTCCTGGTCAGCAAAGAAGTCTGTTAAAACAAAATAAGAACAGAAGAAATTCTGATATGACACATGCAGACAGTCTGGAAACAGGCTATCTGCATATTTTATTGCTATAAAAGCTGTTCATGTGCCGGCTGTTTGTTATATAATAAAATAGTATCTATTGGCTCTAACAAAAAAATGACAAAGACAATAGGAAAAAAAATCATGAGTAAATGGACAGATTCTGATGTGTTTTGAAGCAAATGAGAATGAGAACTGGCAGACAATGTTTGACTGATAAGTGAGTGTTGAGAGATAGTAGTAGGTGAATGTGTGTAAAAATAGCAGATAAATGAAAAAGGCAGGAACATAAGAGATGAATATTACAGTATACTTAGGAGCAAATAAAGGAAATGATGATTCTTTGGAGAGAGCTGTACAAGAACTGGGGCAGTGGATTGGCGACAGTGGACATGCACTCGTCTATGGAGGATCAAAAACCGGACTTATGGGGATTCTGGCGGAAAGCGCAGTGGAATCCGGTGGAAAAGTGACCGGTGTAGAGCCGGAGATGTTCATACAAAGTGAAGTACAGTATGATGGCGTGACCGAGCTGATCGTTACAAAAGATTTCCCGGAGCGGAAGCGTAAGATGATCGAGCTTGGCGATGCATTTATTGCATTTCCCGGTGGGACCGGTACACTGGAAGAAATTGCAGAAGTGATATCGCAGACAGCACTGAAGCAGTTGGATGCACCATGTATTTTATATAATCTGAACGGTTATTATGATGGATTGAAAGCATTGCTTTTCCATATGATTGAGATGGGATTATCGACAGAAGAACGGCAGAAACAGATTTATTTCGTGGAAAATCTTGCGGATATTAAAGCAATTTTAGGAGAATAACATGAAAACAAAAGAAAAAAATGAATTTGTCAGGATTACAACTCTCGGAATTGCGACAGCTTTAATCGGGAGTATGGTTGGACCGGGATTTTCATCCGGCAATGAATTAATGCAGTTTTTTGGAAATTTCGGATATATTGGAGTTGCAGGCGTTCTTGTCTGTGAAACACTGGTTGCGGTTACAGTGATTATGGCGATGCGTTTGGCGCAGAAAATGGATACACCTTATTTTGATAAAGTGGTTTCTCCAATGGGAGATGGTTTCTTTAGTAAACTTCTCCGGCTTTTCTCCATGGTTGTCACACTTGGATTTATGATCGCATGTATACCGGCAATGACAGCAGTCGGAGCAACGGTTCTGGAACAGCAGTTCGGAATGAATTTTCAGGTTGCAGCGATTGTTTATACCTGTTTTGTGGCAGTTCCGGTATTATTTGGAACCGAAGGATTTACAAAATCCATGTCAGCTTTTATCCCATTTGTTGTAATTGCAGGAGTTGTGATCTGCCTCTGCGTATGTATGCAGCCGCAGGCAAAAGCAATTGATTTCCAGAGTCTGCAGGTGACAAACGGATTGATGAAAAACTGGTTTCTGGCGGCACTTTTATATTTCTCTTATAATACAACGGTGGGAATTGCAGTTGTAGTTCCGTTAGGGCAGAAAGCGAAAGACAATCGGAAGATTATCCGAGGAGGAATCCTCGGTGCGGGAGCACTTGCGGCAATGATATGTGTCTGTGTGATCGCGATTATCCGTAATTATGGAAATGTTTATCAGGCTGAACTTCCGACGCTTGTGATGGCGCGTAAGCTGCATCCGGCTGCCGGTACGGTTTATGCAATTATGATGGTAATCTGCATCTGGGCAGCGGCATGTGGTTGTATGTATGCGGTTCTTTCCAGAGCAGAAGAGTGGAAAGTGCAGAAAAAATCAATTGTGAATACGAACTGGTTCCGCGTACTGGTGATGTCGCTTGTCGGGCTTGCCGGAAGCCACTTTGGTTTTTCTGTAATTGTCAGCGTGTTGTATCCAGTTATCGGATATCTGGGATTTGTAATTTTGTTGATTCTGTTTTACAATTATATAAATATGTGTCTGAAAAAAAGATAAGATGAATATGATAGGAGATATTCTGCGCATTGATTAGGAAAATGAGTCGCAGTATAATAGAAACCAGGCAGGAAGAAGAGGCAGAGAAATGAATATAAAAGAAGAAATTCACGCATTATCAGATGAAATGCTGGAAAAATTAGAAAGACTGGTAGTTATTCCGTCCATAGAAGGCGAACCAATAGAAGGAAAACCATTTGGTGAAGCACCGGCGAAAGCATTGGAAGAGGGACTTCGGATCGCAGACGAGCTTGGCTTTAAGACCGTGAATCTGGATAATTATTGCGGTTATGCCGAGATGGGTGAAGGCGAAGAAATCATAGGTATTGCGGCACACCTGGATGTTGTACCGGAAGGAGACGGATGGACATATGAGCCATTTGCGCTTACAAGGGATGGCGATTATGTATACGGGCGTGGAACAACAGATGATAAAGGACCGGTTGTAGAAGGATTGTATGCTATGAAGATGCTCCGTGATTCCGGTGTAAAACTGAATAAAAGAGTGCGCCTGATTATGGGATGCAATGAGGAAAATGGCTCCGAGTGTATGAAACACTACAACAAAGTCGCAGAAGAGCTGTCCTATGGATTTACCCCGGACGCAGATTTCCCATGTATTCACGGAGAGATGGGACAGATGGCGTTAAATGCCTACTCCAAACATACAAAGATCATTTCCATGAATGGTGGATTTGTATTCAATGCAGTATGTGACACTTGTACAACGGTAGTTCCGGCAGAGGAAGGCCTGAAAGAACGTCTGGAAAAAGCGTTTTCAGAATCTGGACTTCCGGAGTACAAAGTAGCGGAAGAAAATGGAGAACTTCATATTTACGCGAAAGGAGTACCGGCACATGCAAGTATGCCGACACAGGGAGTAAATGCGGCAGGTGTTACATGTGCGTGCCTTGCAGAAGCGGGATTCGAAGATGATTTTGTTACATATTATAATTCCCATATCGGTACAGCATGCGATGGCTCCGGGATTGGTCTGAAATTTGAGGATGAATTCGGAGTGCTGACTTTGTGCAACGGAACCGTCCGGACAGAAAATGGCACAATTATTTGTACTATTGATGTGCGTGTGCCTGTGACGTTACATCCGGAGGATGTTCGCAAAATGTGTGAAGGTAAATTAGAAGATGAAAACGGCAGGATGGAGATTAAGAAGCTCGGTGAGCCGTTGTTCTATCCAAGAAAGTCTCCGCTTGTAGAAGCGATCTATAGATCGTATGTAGATGTGACAGGTGATACAAAGAATCAGCCGATCGTAATCGGAGGTGGAACATATGCAAAATATCTGAAGAATGTAATTGCATTTGGACCGGAAAAGACGGAGATCGATTATCGTATTCATGGTGCAGATGAGTTTATCCGCATTTCAGATATGGAAGAGGCAGTGCTGATGTATATGGAAGCTTTGAAAAATCTGCTGGCGATCTAATCTGGGATTGACCGATAAAATGAAAAGATGAAATTTTGATTTGTGATTCTTTCATATTTGGAACTCTGTAGTGACTTTTGATGAGAAAAATGATAGAATGAATGTTACGATGTGCAAAACGAATGGAAAAGAGAGGAAAAGTCATGAAGAAACACAGAAGTTCATTTTCAGGGAAACTGGGGTATGTACTGGCAGCGGCAGGTGCCTCTGTCGGTCTGGGAAATATATGGAGATTTCCATATCTGGCAGCAAAGTACGGAGGAGGAATGTTCCTTCTCATTTATGTTATACTTGCGTTAACATTCGGGTATACGATGATCGTTGCAGAATCTGCACTCGGACGCATGACAAGAAAAAGTCCGGTTGGGGCATTCAAGTCATTTGAAAAAGCAGGTTGGCTGTCTTTTGGTGGCTGGATCAATGCGATCATTCCGATACTGATCGTGCCATATTATTCTGTAATTGGTGGATGGGTACTCAAGTATCTGAAAGAATATATTATGGGAAATGGAAAAGATTTGGCAGCCGATGGGTACTTTTCCGGCTTTATTTCAAATGGAGTATCTACAGAGATCTGTTTTGTAGTTTTCTGTATGTTTACGCTGGTGATTATTTATGCAGGAGTGCGGAACGGAATTGAACGTGTATCCAAGTTGATGATGCCGGTACTGATTGTATTATCGGTAATTATCGCCATTTATTCCGTGACAAGACCGGGAGCAATGGCAGGAGTGAAGTATTTCCTGATACCGAATTTTAAGAATTTCTCATGGATGTCAGTTGTTGCAGCTATGGGACAGATGTTCTATTCCCTGTCAATTGCGATGGGTATTTTGGTTACATTTGGTTCTTATATGAAGAAAGAAACATCAATCGAAGACTCTACAAGAAATGTTGAGATTTTTGATACAGCAATCGCAATGATGGCGGGACTTATGATCATTCCGGCAGTCTTTGCATTTTCCGGCGGGGATCCGAATACGCTTCAGGCAGGACCGTCGCTGATGTTTATTACCATTCCAAAGGTTTTCCAGAATATGGGATTTGGAACAGCTATCGGTATCCTGTTCTTTTTACTGGTGCTTTTTGCTGCTGTTACAAGTTCGATTGCGCTGACGGAAAGTGCAGTGTCGACATTCGAGGATGAGATTGGATGGAGCAGACAGAAAGCAACAGTGGTTGCAGGTGTAATTATGCTCTTACTGGGTACTTTATCCTGTCTGGGATATGGACCGCTTGCGTTCGTAAAGATCATCGGTATGCAGTTCCTGGATTTCTTTGATTTTCTGACAAATTCAGTTATGATGCCGATTGCAGCGCTGATGACAAGTTTATTAGTTTCAAGAGTCGTTGGAATTGACCGGATTGAGGAAGAGATCAGACATGGGGAAAACAGTTTCCGCAGAAAGAAGATTTTTGTTGTGATGATCAAATACTTATGCCCGATTTTCACTATGATCATTCTGGCAAGTTCGGTTGCAAATGCATTTGGATGGATTTCCATGTAAAGGGGTGTAAGACGATATGCGATTTTTTCATTTGTCCGATCTTCATATCGGCAAACAGTTACATCATTACAGCCTAAAGGAAGATCAGGAACATATTCTTGGAGAGATTATTGAATATGCCGGGAAATTACATCCGGATGCGGTTGTGATCGCTGGAGATATCTACGATAAGCCGGTGCCGTCTGCAGAGGCAGTAACATTATTTGATGATTTTCTTACAAGATTAGCAAAGATACGTCCGCAGATTCCGGTTATGATCATCAGTGGAAATCATGATTCTGCGGATCGTCTGAGGTATGCAGCAGGTATTTTGAAAGAAGAGAAGATATACCTGGCTGGCAGTGTGCCGCAGAAGGAAGAAGAGCATATAGAAAAGGTTGCATTGAAGGATGAGTGGGGAGAAGTGAACTTCTTCCTGCTCCCTTTTTTAAAACCGGCATATGTGCGCAGATTATTTGAAGAGAATCCACCGGAGACATACAGTGATGCGGTGAACCGTCTGATCAAGAGGGAAAATATTAATTTTAAGGATGAGAGAAATGTGTTGATATCCCACCAGTTTTATATGGGAAGCTACCTGCCGGAAACCTGTGATTCGGAAACGATTTCGATTGGCGGGCTTGATCAGATAGACATAACAGGCGTGGAGCCGTTTGATTATGTTGCACTGGGACATTTGCATGGAAAGCAGAAAGTAAAAGATGAGCATATCCGTTATTGTGGAACACCTTTAAAATATTCGGTCAGTGAAGCCTCTCATACGAAAGCTTTGACAGTTGTAACGCTCGGAGAAAAAGGGAAATCTGTGAAAATAGAAGAGTATCCGCTGCATCCTCTCAGGGATGTCCGTAAGATCACAGGGAAACTTAAGGAGATTTTAAAAGAAGAACGCAGCCCGGAAGATTATGTCAGTATTACATTGACTGATGAGACAGATCCCTATCATCCGAAAGAACAGTTAGAAACCGTATTTTCCAAAATACTGGAAGTGAGGATTGATAATACAAGAACCCGAACGAAATGGATGGAAGCTGAAGAGCTGGTCCTGAAAACACCGGAAGAAAATTTTGCAGATTTCTTTGAAAAAATGCAGGGAAGAACGATGGATCCGGAAGAGGAAACATTGATCCTGCAGATATTAGAAGAAGCAAGGGAGGATGAGTAAGATGCGTCCGATTACAATAGAAATGTCAGCGTTTGGCTCCTATGCAGGTAAGACAGTGGTTGATTTTACAGGTGTAAGACAAGGTTTATTTTTGATCACAGGAGATACAGGAGCAGGAAAGACGACGGTGTTTGATGCTATTGTGTATGCGCTTTACGGCCAGACCAGCGGTGGCAACAGGGAAGGAAATATGATGCGCAGCCAGTATGCATCCGAAGACGTGGAAACTTATGTCAAACTGGTGTTTGATTATCATGGAGAGAGGTATGAAGTGCGCCGGAATCCGGAGTATATGCGTGCAGGAAAGAGAAAGGCATCGGACGGTTCTGTACGTCTTGTAAAAGAGAGCGCAAAAGTAGAACTTACAATGCCGGATGGCAGTGTATTCCCGGGAAGAAAGCGTGAGACAGAGCATAAGATCACAGAGATCATGGGGATGGATGCCGGACAGTTTACGCAGATGGCGATGATCGCGCAGGGCGATTTCCTGAAGTTACTGCTTGCCGATTCCAAAGACCGTAAGAAAATCTTTTCCCGTATTTTCCATACGAAAATATATGCACAGGTACAGGAAATCTTAAGACAGAGAGCGTTGAAAATGCAGCAGGATATGCAGGAGAGCCGGAGAAATCTGCAAATGGAAATGGAACGTGTGAAAGAAGAGTCTCTTGCAGATCTGGCAGGGAAAGAACTTTTCAGTCACTGGAAACTGTTAAAAGGACAGGTGTTCCCGGCGCAGGATGAAACGTTACAGGTGTTAAAGGAGATTATTTCCGCAGAGCAGGAAAAGAAGCAAAGTTATACAAAATTGGCGGCTGAGGAAAGAAAAGCAGTGGAGCGGTTAAACAGTGAAGTGAAGAATGCCAAATTTCTGCTTGCGCTTTTTGATGACTGTGAGAAAGCGAAAAAAAAGTCAGAAGAATTAGAAGCGAGAAAAGTACTGTATCAGGAAGAAAAAGAACAGACGGAGCACATTCGTGCGGCGGCAAATGTCAGACCGATTTTTGAAAATATGGAAAATGGAACGAAGAGACTTTTAAAGATCAGACAGACGATAGAAATGCTGAAAAAGGAGCTGGAAACCGGCATGGATAGGGTGTCTGAGAAGACAGAGACCGCCAGATCTGCCCTGGAATGTCTGAAGAGAGAAGAACCTGTATTATCGGGAGAGATTGTGAAGCTTACAGAAGGACTGAAACAGTATGAAATGTTGGAAGCCCTTAAGAAAAAGATGGAAGAGGCAGAAGCGGAAATCCGTAAGAACGAAGTGCGGAAAGAAAAGGCAGAAGCTGTTCATACGGAATTGAAGAAATGGATAGAGAATACGGAGAAAGCAGAGAAATCTATTGCAGGATGGGAAGAAAACGGAAGGCTTCTCGGGCAGTTAAAAGAGCAGAAAACGGAAGAAGAATCCTGGGTGATAACCCTTACGGCACAGATCCCTAAGCTGGATACTCAAAAGAAAGCCTGTGAAGAACTGCAGAAAAAGATGGAGAGTGCAGTGAAAAATTACCGATCTGTTTTTGAGGATTATGAACAGAAATACAGCCTGTTTTTTGAAGAGCAGGCAGGAATCCTGGCAGCGGGACTTGAGACAGGAAGACCATGTCCGGTCTGTGGATCTACAGAACATCCGCATCCAAGGCAGCTATCACTGCATGCAGTTTCGGAACAGGAAGTCGAGAGCGCAAAGAAGATGCGAGACAAAGCAGAAAAAGCCAGAGATCAGGCGGCAGATCTGTATCGGGAGAAATGGAATGCATTTGAAAGCAGCTGGTCGGTATTCTGGGATAACTGCAGAAAACTTCTTGGAGAAGATGAGTTCCCGGAAACCGATGTAGTTGATCTGGTGGAAACGGAAAAAATGTTAAAAGAGAAACTGGCCGGAGTCCGGGAAGAACGAAAGAAACTGGAACAGAATGCAGAGCAGAATAAAGAGCAGCTTGCACATGCAAAAGCACTGGTGGAAAGGCTCCCGGCAAAGCAGGAAGAGCTGGAAAAACAAAACAGGGAACTGGAAAAGACAGAGAAAGAAAAAGCAGCACTGGACCTTGAGAGACAAAGCCTGAAAGCGGAGTATGAGACGAGAAAAGATGTTTTGCCGTGGGAGTCCGGAGAAACTGCAAAAGAGGAACTTAAGAAAAAGACAGACCGGAAAAACAGATTGCAGGAAGAAGCCGACAGAACAGAGAAAATGCTTCAGGAAGAGATTGCGAACCAGAAACAGCGGGAAGGAAAGCTGGAAAGCGAACTTCAAAATGAGAAAGAGCAGGAAGTGCAATGTCTGGAAAATGAAAAATCATATAGAGAGAGATTGAAAAAATACAGTTTGACAGAAGAGCAGTTTTCAGAGTTTTGTACGCAAATAGAAAGGCTTCCGGGCTTGGAGAACAAGCTGCGGGAATACGAAAAACAAGTCAGTGAAAATACAGGGGTATTAAAGAGTCTGCGGGAACGTCTGGAAGGGGAAGAGCGCCCGGATATTTCTGAACTTTTGAAAAAACTGGAAAGCAGACGCAGTGAAGAAGAAAAGCTTACAAAAGAACAGATATTGATAACGAATCTTGTGCAGAGTCATGAGGAAACGAAAAAGCGTCTGGAACATTTTTTTGAAAAAATCGGTGAGCAGCAGAAGAAATACGAGTGGATTTCAAATCTGAGCAAGACTGCGAATGGTACATTGACCGGCAATGTGAAGATGGATTTTGAAACATATGTACAGCGGCAGTATTTTAAACAGATTATTCAGGCGGCGAATCGACGTTTGATTAAGATGACGGATGGCTCTTTTATCCTGCAGTGCAAAGATTTGTCGCATATGGGAAGCCAGGGACAGTCAGGATTGGATCTGGACGTGTACAGTATGGTAAATGACGCAGTGAGGGATGTGCGTACGCTATCCGGTGGAGAATCCTTTATGGCAGCGTTATCGATGGCGTTGGGGCTTGCAGATACAATACAAAGTAGTGTCGGAGGAATTCGCCTGGATACAATGTTTATTGATGAGGGATTTGGCTCTCTCGATGACAGTACAAGAGAGCAGGCGGTTCGTGTGCTGGTAGAACTGGCTGGGGAAAACCGGCTTGTGGGAATTATTTCTCATGTCAATGAATTAAAAGAACAGATTGATACGAAGCTTGTCGTAAAGAAAACAGCGAAAGGAAGCAGGATCGACTGGGCATAGAGATAAGGTAATAGAGATAAGATAATAGAAAAGAGATAATTAAGAAATGAGTAAGTAAAAAAATGTGTAAGTTTCTGAGCATAGAAACTTACACATTTTTACTATATCAGAATATAAAATTATATTCTTTATATATTCACTTATTTATAAAACGCTTGAAGAAACAGGATTATTTTGTAGCCTTATCATCCTGATATTTTAAAGCTGCTTCTACGAAGCCACGGAATAACGGATGCGGTCTGTTCGGTCTGGACTTTAATTCCGGATGCGCCTGTGTTGCGACAAACCAAGGATGTTCCGGAATCTCGATCATTTCGACAATACGTCCGTCCGGTGAGAGACCGGATAATTTCATGCCGTTGGCTGTCAGAGCATCACGATAGTCGTTGTTGACTTCATAACGATGACGATGACGTTCATGAATCTCTTCTGTGCCATATAATTTGTATGCTGTAGAAGTCTTATCAAGAACACATGGATAAGATCCAAGTCTTAAAGTACCACCGATGTCCTCAATGCCAAGTTGTTCCGGCATGATATGGATAACCGGATGTGTTGTATCCGGATCAAGTTCTGCACTGTGTGCATCACGGTAACCGATGACATTTCTTGCAAATTCAACGATTGCAAGCTGCATGCCCAGGCACAGACCGAGGAACGGAATCTTATTGGTACGTGCGTATTTGATAGCTTGCAGTTTTCCGTCAATACCACGCTGTCCGAATCCGCCCGGAACCAAGATACCGCTGACGTCTTTCAACTGCTCATCTACATTTTCAGCAGTAACCGTCTCGGAATCGATCCATTTGATATTTACAGTAGCACGGCTGAAGATACCACCATGTTTTAATGCTTCTACGACACTGATGTAAGCATCATGAAGCTGGATATATTTACCGACAATAGCAACAGTTACTTCTGTATTTGGTGTCTTCAGATAGTCAACCATCTCTGTCCAGTCTTTGAGATCCGGTGTCGGGCAGTCCAGATGAAGTGACTCACATACTACTTCTGCAAGATGTTCTTTCTCCATTGCAAGCGGTGCTTCATAAAGATATTCCACATCCAGATTCTGGAGTACATGGTTAGATGGTACATTACAGAAAAGTGCGATTTTGTCTTTGATGCCATCATCCAGAGGATGCTCAGAACGACATACGAGGATATCCGGCTGGATTCCCATTCCCTGTAAATCTTTGACACTTGCCTGTGTTGGCTTTGTTTTCATCTCCTGTGAAGCGCGAAGGTAAGGAATTAAAGTTACATGGATCAGAACAACGTTCTCGCGTCCTTTCTCGTGCTGGAACTGACGAATCGCCTCAAGGAAAGGCTGGCTTTCGATATCTCCGACGGTTCCGCCTACTTCAATAATGGCAATTTCTGTATTTTCAGCAGATGGATTGCGATAGAAACGGGACTTGATCTCGTTTGTGATGTGCGGGATAACCTGTACAGTTCCTCCGCCGAAATCTCCACGACGTTCTTTCTGCAATACGGACCAATAGATCTTACCGGTTGTGACGTTGGAATTCTTTGTCAGACTTTCGTCGATAAAACGCTCGTAGTGACCAAGGTCAAGGTCTGTCTCAGCACCATCGTCTGTGACGAAAACTTCTCCGTGCTGTACCGGATTCATAGTACCCGGATCAATATTGATATAAGGATCGAATTTCTGCATGGTCACTGTGTAGCCGCGTGCTTTCAGAAGTCTTCCGAGTGATGCGGCTGTAATTCCTTTTCCGAGTCCTGATACTACTCCACCTGTTACAAATACATATTTTACTGCCATAATTTCCTCCTTCACGTTCAAATAAATAAGTATGCTCCAAAAAAATACTTAAAAATTATACACCCTTTTTCGGAAAAAATACAGAATTATTTTCATATTTTGCTTCAAAAGTTGCTTGAACCGAAAGTTTCATAAACTGCTTGCGGTCAACATCACCTACCATTACGGAAGTATGAGCCTGGCAGCCCTTCAGATTCGGAAGCTGTTCCAGTGCTTTCTGTGCATCCGGATCGGAAGCTGCACTGACAGACAGCGCAATAAGCACTTCGTCTGTGTGAAGACGTGGGTTCTTGCTTCCAAGATACTGAGTCTTTAAAGTCTGGATCGGTTCAATTGCTGCCGGAGAAATAACCGGACGATCATGTGGAATGCCGGCAAGCTCTTTTAAAGCATTTAAAAGAAGAGCAGCGCATGCGCCGAGCAGATCGGAAGTCTTGCCTGTGACCATACGACCATCATGCAGTTCCATTGCAGCAGCCGGAGCACCTGTTTCTTCGGCACGTTTCATTGCAGCGTCAACAACCGGACGGTCATGAACGGTGATGCCTGCCTGGTTCATCAGCATCTCGATCTTGTATACTTCTTCATCCGAACATGCACCGGCAAGGGCACGTCTTCTGGAATCATAGTAACGGCGGATGATCTCCTGATTGGAAGCTTCTTTGCATGCCTCATCATCACAGATACAGTTACCTGCCATGTTGACGCCCATATCTGTCGGTGATTTGTATGGACTCTTTCCATAGATTCGTTCAAACATCGCATTCAGGACAGGGAAGATCTCCACGTCACGGTTGTAGTTGACGGTTGTCTTTCCATATGCTTCCAGATGGAACGGATCAATCATATTGATGTCGTTGAGATCGGCTGTTGCCGCCTCGTAAGCGAGGTTGACCGGATGCTTGAGCGGGATATTCCAGATTGGAAATGTTTCAAATTTGGCATAACCGGCACAGATCCCGCGTTTGTGTTCATGGTAGAGCTGTGACAGGCAGACAGCCATCTTGCCGCTTCCAGGTCCCGGCGCTGTTACGACGATCAGCGGGCGGGAAGTTTCGATATAATCATTTTTGCCATAGCCTTCGTCACTTACAATGTGTGGAATATTGGAAGGATAGCCGTCGATCGGATAGTGGTTGTAAACTTTGATGCCGAGTTTTTCCAGTTTGTTCTTAAATAAAGCAGCACTCTGCTGTCCACTGTATTTGGTAATTACGACACTGCCGACATACAGTCCGTGGTCTTTGAAAATAGACATGAGGCGCATAACATCTACATCATAAGTAATGCCAAGGTCTCCGCGGACTTTGTTTTTCTCAATGTCTTCGGCACTGATGACAATGACGATCTCTGCCTGTTCGCTTAGCTGCATCAGCATACGCATCTTGGAGTCTGGCCGGAATCCCGGAAGTACACGGGATGCGTGAAAGTCATCAAATAATTTGCCGCCAAATTCCAGGTAAAGTTTGTTGTCGAACTGGGCGATACGTTCCCGGATATGAGCGGACTGCATCTGTAAGTATTTTTCGTTGTCAAATCCTATGTTCATTATTCAATCCTCTTAATAACGTTATATTAAAAATATTTCATAAAAGTGTAAATTTCTGTATGAACTATTTTCTATCCAAGTATACTACAGGATATGGGAAGTTTACAATCTTTTCATAAATCTTTTATTGATTTCCGGGTGGGCTGTCCTTATAATTATGTAATGTAATAGGAGGAAGAATATGGACAACCAGAATAAGAAAAATCAAGATCCTAAAAAGAATAACCGACAGGGCTTTTCATTTGTCATTTTAGTGACTCTGATCACGACGATACTCGTGCTGGCACTTTACCAGTTTCAGGGACAAGGATCCGAGACAGAGATCAGCTACGACAAGTTTTTAAAATATGTCGATGCAGGAAAAGTAGACAAAGTTGAGATCGACAGTGATAAACTGATCATCACAATGAAGAAAGAATCCGGAGACCGGATTGCGAAGAAGTATTATACAGGAGTTGTCAAGGACGATCAGCTGTCTGACAAACTGTATAAAGCGCATGTAGAATATAACGCAAAGATACCGGATACAACATCCGCAGTCATGCTCCAGCTTCTCGGCACATTCCTTCCGGTGGCATGTCTGGTGGCACTGATCATTTGGACGACAAAGCGTATGTCTAAGGGTGGCGGCATGATGGGAATCGGCAAGAGTAATGCCAAGATGTATGTGGAGAAGCAGACCGGAGTTACATTTAAGGATGTAGCAGGACAGGATGAAGCAAAAGAATCTCTGCAGGAAGTCGTAGATTTTCTGCATAATCCGGGAAAATATACAAGTGTTGGTGCGAAACTTCCGAAAGGTGCACTGTTAGTCGGACCTCCGGGAACTGGTAAGACATTACTTGCAAAAGCGGTCGCCGGAGAAGCGAAAGTACCGTTTTTCTCACTCAGCGGTTCGGCTTTTGTTGAGATGTATGTGGGGGTTGGAGCTTCCCGTGTACGAGATCTGTTCAAACAGGCACAGCAGATGGCACCGTGTATCATTTTCATTGATGAGATCGATGCAATCGGTAAGAGCCGTGACAACCAGATGGGAAGTAACGATGAGAGAGAACAGACACTAAACCAGCTCCTTGCAGAGATGGACGGATTTGAGAGCAATAAAGGACTTGTTCTGTTGGCGGCAACGAACCGTCCGGAGATCTTGGATCCGGCGCTGTTAAGACCGGGACGATTTGACAGACGTATCATTGTTGAAAAACCTGATTTAAAAGGACGTGTGGAAGTATTAAAGGTTCATTCCAAAGATGTCCGTATGGATGAGACGGTTGATCTGGAAGAGATCGCACTGGCAACTTCCGGTGCTGTCGGATCAGATCTTGCCAATATGATCAATGAAGCTGCGATTAATGCAGTCAAACATGGCAGACATGCGGTATCGCAGGCAGATCTGTTTGAGGCTGTAGAAGTTGTACTGGTCGGCAAGGAGAAGAAAGACCGTATTATGAGTCAGGAGGAACGAAGAATCGTTTCCTACCACGAAGTCGGACATGCATTGGTGAGCGCACTTCAGAAGGATGCAGAGCCGGTACAGAAGATTACGATCGTACCACGTACGATGGGAGCACTCGGTTATGTTATGCAGACTCCGGAGGAAGAGAAGTATTTGAATACGAAGAAAGAACTGGAAGCAATGTTAGTTGGTATGCTTGCCGGACGTGCTGCAGAAGAGATTGTATTTGATACGGTTACGACAGGTGCTTCAAACGATATCGAGAAAGCAACACAGGTAGCAAGAGCGATGATCACGCAGTATGGTATGAGTGAGAAATTCGGACTGATCGGACTGGAATCGGTACAGAACAGATACCTGAACGGAAGACCGGTTTCCAACTGCGGAGCAGAGACAGAATCTGAGATTGACAAAGAAGTCATGAAGATGCTAAAAGAGGCTTACGAGCAGGCGAAGACATTATTACAGGCACACAGAGAAACGTTGGATAAGATTGCTGCATTCCTGATCGAGAAAGAGACCATTACAGGTAAGGAATTTATGCAGATATTACATGAAGTGGAAGGAACCGATCCGGAAGAGAAGAAGGCATCCGGCGAAGAACGAATTGCAATGAAAGAAGTATAAGAGATTGTAAGTATACAAAATGGGGCAGATTTTATCTGCTCCATTTTTCTTATCTGCGTACTCTTTTTTGCTTGCATAGAGAAAATATGATTTCTGTTATAATGAAAAGCCTTCTGCAAGACCTTGCTTACAGACCTTTTTTCCGATACAATAATTACGATGTGAATCAGAAAAAGAAAGGGAAGACAAATGTTTGATATACCTGAAGAGTTAAAAAAACTTCCGGGAAAACCGGGAGTATATATCATGCATGATGAGACAGATATGATCATATATGTCGGAAAAGCGATCAGCCTTAAAAATCGGGTGCGTCAGTATTTCCAGAGCAGCAGGAATAAAGGCGCAAAGATTGAGCAGATGGTAACGCATATCCGGAGATTTGAGTATATCGTTACGGATTCTGAACTGGAAGCGCTTGTTCTGGAATGTAATCTGATCAAGGAACACCATCCAAAGTATAATACGATGCTTATGGATGATAAGGCGTATCCATTTATCAAAGTGACAGCGGATGAAGCATATCCAAGAATAATGCTGGCGCGAAAGATGATAAAAGACAAAGCGAAATATTTTGGACCATATACAAGTGCCGGTGCAGTAAAAGATACGATCGAACTGATCCGCAAATTATATCATATCCGGAGCTGCAATCGTAAACTGCCAAGGGATACGGGAAAAGAACGCCCATGCCTGAATTATCACATTCATCAGTGCGATGCGCCCTGTCAGGGATATATAAGCCAGGAAGCGTATCAGAAGTCCGTGCAGGAGGTACTGCATTTTCTGAATGGGAATTATGACATTATATTAAAGAGATTGGAAAAACAGATGCAGGATGCGGCAGAAGTACTGGAATTTGAGAAGGCAGCAGAATACAGGGAGCTATTGTTCAGTGTGCAGAAGATTGCGCAGAAGCAGAAGATCACGGACACAGCAGGAGAAGACAGAGACGTTATTGCTATGGCGACAGAATATGCAGATGCGGTCGTGCAGGTTTTTTTTATCCGTGGAGGCAGACTGATCGGAAGAGATCATTTTTATTTAAAAACAGCGCCGGGAGAGACAGAAAAAGAAACACTGACCAGCTTTATCAAACAATTTTATGCAGGAACACCGTATATTCCTTCGCAGCTTATGCTTCCGCAGGAAGTGGAAGACCAGGAACTTCTGGAAGAGTGGCTGAGCAAGAAAAAGGAACGGAGAGTCCACCTGATTATTCCGAAAAAAGGGCAGAAAGAGAAACTTGTTGAACTGGCTGAAAAGAATGCCGCCATGGTATTACAAAAGGACAAGGAACGGCTGAAAAGAGAAGAAGGACGGACGATCGGAGCTGTCAAAGAGTTGGAAAAAATACTCGGACTGTCAGGCATTTCCAGAATGGAGGCATTTGATATTTCCAATACAAGTGGTTTTGCTTCGGTAGGCTCCATGGTTGTGTACGAGCGGGGCAAGCCAAAGAAAAACGATTACCGTAAGTTCCGTATCAAGAACGTACAGGGACCGGATGATTATGCCAGTATGGAAGAGGTGCTGACGCGCAGATTTACCCATGGTCTCAGAGAACAGGAAGAAGGAAAAGAGCTGGGAGGATTTACGGTATTTCCAGATCTTATACTGATGGATGGTGGACGCGGACAGGTAAATATTGCAGAAGAGGTACTGCAAAAACTTGACATTTCGATCCCGGTATGTGGAATGGTAAAAGACGATCATCACCGCACAAGAGGGCTGTATTATAAAAATGTGGAGCTTCCGATCGACATACATTCAGAAGCATTCCGGCTGATCACCAGAATTCAGGATGAAGCACACCGTTTTGCTATTACCTTCCACAGACAACTGAGAGGAAAAGGACAGGTACATTCGATTCTGGACGACATTCCGGGAGTAGGGCCGGCAAGAAGAAAAGAACTGATGAAGCATTTTGAAAATATAGATGCAATAAAACAAGCATCTGTAGAAGAGCTTCAGAAACTGCCATCAATGAATAAAAAATCAGCAGAAGATGTATACAAATTCTTTCATTGATATGATATAATATTGTGTGTTATTTTTTGCACAATTAAGAAATACTGGAAAGAAAGGGTGGAGGAAACAGTATGGTAAATCAAGTGAAATTAAGTCAGATTGTAGAGCGGTTTGACCTAAAGAATCTGACTCCGGATGTAGATTATACAAAAACAGGAGTTTCCGTTCCGGATGTAAACCGTCCGGCATTGCAGCTTACTGGATTTTTCGAACATTTTGCATCAGAACGTGTGCAGATTATCGGATATGTAGAATACACATATCTTCAGAATATAGAAGAAGAGAAAAAAGAGAAAATCTATGACATGTTATTGTCTTATGAGATTCCGTGTATTGTATACTGCCGTGGTTTAAAACCGGAACCAATGCTTCTTGAGAAAGCAAATAAGGCAAATATTCCGGTATTTTCTACAGGGGTCAATACATCTACATTTACGGCTGAGATCATCCGCTGGTTAAATGTAGAACTGGCGCCTTGCATTTCGATTCATGGTGTACTTGTTGATGTATATGGTGTCGGTGTGCTGATCATGGGAGAGAGTGGAATCGGTAAGAGTGAGGCGGCGCTTGAGCTGATCAAGCGTGGACATCGTCTTGTAAGCGATGACGTTGTAGAAATCCGCAAGGTCAGTGATGATACACTGGTAGGTAAGGCGCCGGATATTACGAGACATTTTATTGAGTTAAGAGGAATCGGCATTGTAGATGTGAAGATGCTGTTTGGTGTACAGAGTGTAAGAGAGACACAGAATATCGATCTTGTTATCACATTAGAAGATTGGAATCGTGATAAAGAATATGACAGACTGGGACTGGAAGAAGAATATACAGAATTTCTTGGCAATAAAGTTGTATGTCATCAGTTACCGATCCGTCCGGGACGTAATCTCGCTATCATTGTTGAGACTGCGGCAATCAACCACAGACAGAAAAGTATGGGATATAATGCTGCACAGGAATTATACAAACGTGTGCAGGAAAATATGGCTAAGAAACAGGGAGAATAATTATGAAATATTGTTTTGGTGTAGATATTGGCGGAACAACTGTGAAGATGGGATTGTTCCAGATCGATGGTGTACTTCTGGAAAAATGGGAGATTCCATCCCACACAGAAAACGAAGGCGCTGCGATCCTTCCGGATGTTGCCGCTTCTATAGAGGAACTTTGTGAGAAAAAGAAGATTGCAAAGGATCAGATCGAAGGAGTAGGAATCGGTGTTCCGGCTCCGGTGACGGAAGTGGGTATTGTACAGAATACAGCGAATCTCGGATGGGGTTATAAGGAAGTTAAAAAAGAAATGGAAGAGCTGACCGGTCTGAAAGTCAGACTGGGAAATGATGCCAATGTAGCAGCCCTTGGCGAGATGTGGCTTGGGGCTGGAAAAGGTGAGAAGAATATCGTCATGGTTACGCTGGGAACAGGTGTAGGCGGTGGCGTAATCCTGGAAGGACATCCTCTGGTTGGTACGAATGGTGCCGGTGGGGAGATCGGTCATATCTGTGTGAATGAAACAGAGACAGAAACCTGTGGCTGTGGAAAAAAAGGATGCCTGGAGCAGTATGCTTCCGCTACAGGTATTGCAAGACTTGCAGCACTGCGTCTCGCAAAGGATGCAAAGTCCAGCCTGTTACGCAGTCAGGAACATGTAGATGCAAAAGCAGTATTTGATGCATTAAAGGCACAGGATGAAGTTGCAGAAGAGATTGTAGAAGAATTTGGAAAATATCTTGGACATGCACTTGCTAACATTGCAGTTGTTGTTGATCCGGCAGTAATCGTAATTGGTGGAGGTGTATCAAAGGCAGGAGAGATCCTTCTTGACTATATTGTCAAGAACTACAGAGCAAATGCATTCTTTGCAAATCAGGATGTACAGTTTAAACTTGCAGAATTAGGAAATGATGCAGGAATATGCGGAGCTGCAAAACTAATCCTTGACTAAAATTGCAGAATTAAAATTGCAGAGATTATAAAATAAAAAAATAGCTGAGCAAATGAAAAAGCATTCGGTTCATACAAACCCAATGCTTTTTTACTATTCATTTATTGATGATTAATTATCATGTCCGCCGGTGCCGCCACCAGTGCCGCCACCAGTGCTGCCACCAGTGTTGCCACCGGTATTACCGCCAGAGTTGCCACCGGTATTACCGCCAGAGTTGCCACCAGAGTTACCGCCAGAGTTGCCACCAGAGTTACCGCCAGAGTTGCCACCAGAGTTGCCACCGGAGTTGCCGCCAGAGTTACCGCCAGTATTACCGCCAGAGTTGTTGCCGGTATTACCATTGTTCGTATCACCGGTGTTACCGTTATTGCTGTTATTATCATTGTTATAATTGGATCCACTGTCGTAGCTGGAATGTCCCGGACAGGTCTCTGTAGGTACGGTGTCTTCCGTGAAGTATTCTGTCTCGGTCGGACATCCGGAACGCGGAAGCTTACCAGTAATGCTACAGACAGATACTTTTTCCAGTCCTGCGTTTGTATCAAAATCTTTTGATTCAAGATTCTCATGGATACGGCTCATAATTCCTTTCCAGAGACGGAAACGAAAGCTTGTGTCATAGCCGCATTCCTTGTTGTCATCATATCCACCCCATACTGCACAGGTGTAATAAGGAGTGAAGCCACAGAACCATAAGTCCTTGTTGGAAGTTGTTGTACCGGTTTTACCGGCAGTTGCCATATTGTCTAACTGGCAGGAACGTCCTGTACCTTCTTTAACAACACTTTGTAATGCGCTTGTAAGAAGAGAAGCAGTGCTTTCTTTGACTGCTCTGTGGGATGAACCCGGATTCTCTAACAGAACATTCCCATCATGATCTACGATTTTCGTGTAAAGGGTAGGTGTGTTATATTCACCGCCGTTAGCAATGGAAGCATATGCAGCGCAGAGCTGATAGTTGTAAACACCTTCTGTGATACCACCAAGTGCAAGTGTCTGGTTAACATCACTGAAAATCTTTCCGTTGATTTCTTTGTTCTTAACAAGTGTACTGATTCCAAATTTGTCTTTACAGTATTCATACCCCAGCTGTTGTGTGATCTCATCACTGACCTTGACTGCGCAGACATTGATGGAATTGGCGATAGCAGTACGATAAGTAACAGTTCCTTTGTAAGAACGGCTGGCATTTCGCACGCTTTTGCCATTTTTATAACTGTAAGGCTCATCAACAACGGTAGAAGAAAGTGTCTTGCCACATGCATCAATTGCAGGTGCATAAGCTGCCAGAACCTTGAATGTAGATCCAGGCTGACGTTTTGCACCCTTGTAAGCACGGTTCAGACTAAGGCTGGAACCTTTGGCACCACGTCCGCCTACCATAGCTTTGATCTCGCCGTTGCTCTGATCCATCAGAGTAACGGAGGCCTGAGGCTGTGGAGTAATGTTCATTACTTCGTTATATTTGTCTCCTTTTTTGGCGATGGTCTTCTTCCATTCTTTTACCATACGCTTGGCTTCTTCTTTGCTGGAGTATAAAAGCCCCTGTGATTTGCCGTATTTCTTCTGGACGTATTTTTTTACATGGCCAGAGCTGTAATTCTTAACAGAACCGTCAGCACGGGTTACGGTAAGGGCATAATCCAGACCGTATTCCTTAAGTCCAGGATAGTTAGAGTCTTTGTTCATCTCTTCATCACAGATCTTCTGCATCTTTTTGTTTTGGGTAGAATAGATGCTTAAGCCGCCACTGTAGAGAGCATTGTATGCCTGTGCATCTGTGTATCCGAGCTGTTCTTTCAGATCGTGGATAACCTGGTCAGAAAGTGCATCTACAAAATAGCTGGCAGCGTTATTATTATCACTGTTTTTCTTGTTGGCTTTCTGAATACGTGCATAAACTTTGTCTTTCTTTGCCTTGTTATATTCTTTTTTTGAAATATAACCCTGTTCAAGCATGTTTTTCAGAACGTTGTCTCGTCTCTTGGCATTGGCATCCGGATGTGTTACCGGATTGTAGCCGGATGGATTCTGAGTGATCCCGGCAATAACCGCACATTCAGATAATGTAAGCTTGGACACATCTTTTCCAAAATAACGCATGGATGCGGACTGTACACCAAGACAGTTCTGTCCAAGGTTGATCGTATTCATATAACTTTCCAGAATCTCATTCTTGCTCATCTGCTTCTCAATCTGTAAAGCAAGATACTGCTCCTGGAACTTACGCTCTAATTTGTCTGCAAATGTCTTCTCGTCTACAAAGTTCGGGAAAACATTATTCTTGATGAGCTGCTGTGTCAGTGTACTGGCGCCTTGTTCGGAACCGGTCAGTGTGGAAACTGCTGCACGGGCGATACCCTGTAAGTCGATACCATTATGTTTGTAAAAACGTTCATCCTCAATTGCAACAAATGCGTGAGCCAGATTATCCGGAATATCATCAATTGTTTTGTAAACACGGTTTGAACCGGAAGCTACAAAACGGTGTGTTTCCGTTTTACCGTCATCTGCATAAACAAAAGTTGTAAATCCCTGCGGTTTGACATCGGAAGGGGATACCTCAGGCGCATTGTTTATGATACGTTTTACAAATAATCCGCCGCCGATGATACCAATCACTCCGACCAGCACAATACAGAGCAGCAAAGCTTTGAACAGGCGGACGCCGACGCGTTTCCCTTGCATGGCAGATTTGGATGTTATTCGTTTCTGCTGCCTGGCAGCCTTTCTTTTACCATAATTCATGAGTTTTTGCCTCCTTCATACCACGTCATTATAGCAAAGATAGTCTTTGAAATAAAGAAAAAAATGAAAACTTCATATTTTGGTAGGAAAATCTTAAGAAATTCGGTATTATAATAAGTAAGTGTATTTTTCGGGCTGTTTTATCATGAGTGACTGTCTGATGTAAAAGGAAAGTATTATCAGCTCGTGCAGGAAAGAAAGGAACAAAAATAATGGCATTAGAATATAAAATTGTATATACCGGCGGTGAAGCCGAAATTGTAGAAAAGAAATCTCGTTTTATTGCAACTGTAAGTCCGGTGAAGACAGAAGAGGAAGCGCTTGCTTTTATCGAAGCTACAAAGAAAAAATACTGGAATGCCAGACACAATTGTTTTGCCTATATTGTTGGAGAGCAGCAGGAGCTGATGCGGTGCAGTGATGATGGGGAGCCGAATGGTACAGCCGGTAAACCGATGCTGGATGTGCTGACTGGTGCGGGACTTCATCAGGTTGTAGTAGTTGTTACAAGATATTTCGGAGGAACACTTCTTGGAACAGGAGGACTGGTACGGGCATATTCGTCTTCGGTGCAGGCAGGACTGGCTTCTTCCCAGATTGTAACCAGAATTTCAGGATCTAAACTTCAGATTACAACGGATTATACCGGACTTGGTAAAATCCAGTACATATTAGGAGAGAGCGGAATTCGGATTCTGGATACGCAGTATACGGATCAGGTTGTGCTGGAAGTGCTACTGTCCGATGAGCAGCTGGCGCTGGTGCAGGCGGAGATTACAGAAGGAACTTCCGGGCAGGCAAAGATGGAAGTGGGAGAGGCATGTTTCTTTGCGGAAGTTGACGGAAAAGAGCAGGTGCTTGAGTAGTGGGAAAAGTTTCCTCGGTCATGGCTGTCGCCATACATAGAAGTAGTGAAAGCAACGAGCAAGAACCTCGAAACCACCTGCGGTGATTCCTCGGTCATGGCTGTCGCCATACGCAGAAGTAGTGAAAGAAACGAGCAAGAACCTTGAAACCACCTGCGGTGTTTCCTCGGTCATGGCTGTCGCCATACATAAGAATAAGGGAAGCGGGTGGTAATGTTCACATTACCACCCGCTTCCCTTATTTTATGTCTTGCTCGTAGCTTTATGAAAACTCTGGTTCTATCAATCCGAAAGAGCCGTTTTTGCGTTTGTAGACTACGTTGACTTCTTCGGTCTCTGCGTTGCAGAATACGTAGAAATCGTGTCCGAGCAGTTCCATCTGGATGCATGCATCTTCCGGATACATTGGTTTGATGCCGAATTTCTTTGTGCGGACGATCTTGATCTCGTCTTCATCTGTATTCTCTGCGGTATCGAAAAATTCCTGTTTAAAGTTGCCGCCTTCCTGCTGTCTGGCAACAAGTTTGTTCTTATATTTGCGAAGCTGGCGTTCAATAACCTCTTCGACAAGATCGATGGATACATACATGTCACTGCTGACTTGTTCGGAACGGATAATTGTACCTTTTACAGGGATTGTAACTTCAATTTTTTGATGTTCTTTCTGTACGCTTAAGGTTACGTGAATTTCCGTCTCTGGAGTGAAGTACCTTTCTAATTTTCCTAACTTACTTTCTACAGCTTGTTTTAAGCCTGGTGTTACATCGATGTTTTTTCCGATAATGATAAACTTCATGATGCTCAACTCCTTTTTGACATTTTTCAGATATATAAAATCTGACAATTGCTACACAGAAAGAGATATATCTGATATATTCAGTATAACATGTTTGTTGACTATTGTATAGCATGAATTACTTCAATTCTGGAAATTTTTCCATTATGCATTTTTGCAACACGAAGTCCGCAGTTTGAATAGTAGGCGCAGGCACCGACACCGATATCGGTTTCTCCTTTTTTCAGGCTTTCTTCCAGAATATCTCGAAGTGTGGCAGTATCTTCTTCGTAAGGAAGCGAGATACCCAGAAGTTTATTAGCAAGTTTTACTTTCGTCGTTGCGCGCAAAATAGTTTCGTTTGGAATATCAAATTCACAGAACAGATATTTCCTTGTTGCAAATAAAACAGCAATCGCACATACGCCGATCAGGCTAGAATAGCTGGAAGAGTGATCGATGATGATCTGTCTTGCAATCGCAAAGATCAGAACTTCAAATACAGTCGCCGGTGTATGATAATAAACCATGCGGATAAGCTCCACTCCGATGATCAGATTAAAACAGGTTTCCAGCAGATCGTCATAGTTTGGCCACGTATTCAGATCCGGAACATTGGCAAGTGATGTGGCGATCCGCACGCATAATAAAATAATACCGGCAGCCAGCATCAAAGCAATGAAAAGTTCCAGAATTTCGGTCAGTCGTTTTAAAAAATTGGCAATGATTGTTCGCATAAAATTCTCCTCTTAGTGTTTGCTGTATTTGGTAAACAGATAAGGATAAAAATAAATGATCCATAACAGCAGTATAAAATATTCGGCGGATTTTGCCAAGATAGAAGAGCCGAAAATAAAAGAGATGATGAGTTTCACGCAAAGTGTCAGTAGTATGCCAATGATAAATTTCAAAATTTGTCCTTTTCCGGAGCAGCTATCCGGCTGAAAGTCCAGATGTGTGCGTTCAAGATACCAGCCAAGGGCAAAACCCAATCCGGCTCCGGCAGCTTTGAAGCAGTCCATTGCGTATTTCAAAGCAATCATCTGTCCATGATATAAATACCATGCATAGCCGGCGAGAGCGAATGCGAGTATACCGAGCAGGACAGAAATCTGTGCGGTGCAAGTAGTAACATTTTCAAGTTTTGAACGGAAATGCCAGAAAACGGATGCAATGATAATGGACAGACCCATAGATACGAAAACATCCTTTGGTGTATGACATCCGAGATACATTCTGGAAAAACCAACACATAAAAATGCGAGTATAAACAGTATTTTTGCCCATGCTTTTTTGGCACGGAGAGCTAACGGGAAGAAGAGACATGTAGCCCCTTGAGTATGTCCGCTTGGGAAGGAATATCCGGTGGCGGCAGGAATTGCACTTTTTACAGCTTTAAATTCTGGATCCAGAATCCATGGTCTTGGAATCCGGAAAGTGATCTTTAACGCCTGCACACAGAATCCTGCTGTGAAATAAGTAAAGCCCAGATAATAAGCAAAGCGCTTATCCGCGCACCAGTACAGTGCGCAGATAACCGCTATGATTAATAGTTCCTGACCAAAATAAGTGACAAATTGCATGATTTCGTTGAAAAACGGTGTTCGAATATTTTCTAATTGCCACAAAAAGATCATGATCGATTTCCTCTTTTTCTCATCTTTGGATCCAGAATCTTTTTACGGATTCTTAAGTTTTTCGGAGTTACTTCCAGTAATTCGTCTGTGTCGATGAAGTCCAGTGCCTGCTCCAGACTTAATACTTTCGGAGGTGTCAGGCGAAGTGCTTCGTCTGCACTGGAGGAACGGGTATTGGTAAGATGTTTGGTCTTACATACATTGACTTCGATATCGTCTGTTTTTGCATTTTCTCCGATAACCATACCGGAATATACTTTTTCGCCGGCACCGATGAACAGCACACCGCGTTCCTGGGCACTGAACAGTCCGTAAGTTACAGATTCGCCGGTCTCAAATGCGATCAGAGAGCCCTGCTTACGGTAAGTGATGTCTCCCTTGTACGGAGCATAGCCGTCAAATGCAGTATTGATGATACCATTTCCTTTTGTATCTGTTAAGAATTCTCCACGGTATCCGATCAGACCACGTGCCGGAATACGGAATTCCAGACGGGTATATCCGCCACCGGTTGCACCCATGTTCTGCAGCTCACCTTTACGCTGGCTTAATTTGTCGATGACAGTTCCGGTAAATTCATCCGGCACATCGATATAAGCTGCCTCCATAGGCTCTAATAATTTACCTTTTTCGTCTTTCTTATAAAGAACTTCTGCTTTGCTGACTGCAAATTCATAACCTTCACGGCGCATGTTCTCAATTAGAACGGATAAATGAAGTTCGCCACGTCCGGATACTTTGAAGCTGTCCATGTTCTCGGTATCTTCTACACGAAGGCTGACATCTGTGTTCAGCTCGCGGAACAGACGATCACGTAAGTGACGGGAAGTAACGTATTTACCCTCCTGTCCGGCAAACGGACTGTCGTTAACGATGAAGTTCATGGAAATCGTTGGCTCTGAAATCTTCTGGAACGGAATTGCGTTCGGAGCTTCCGGAGAACAGAGTGTATCACCGATGGAAATATCAGAAATACCGGAGATTGCAACGATAGATCCGATCGTAGCTTCTTTTACTTCTACTTTGTTCAGACCGTCAAATTCATAAAGTTTGCTGATTTTTACTTTTTCCTGTTTGTCAGGATCATGATGGTTTACAAGAACCATATCCTGATTTACACGGATTGTACCGTTATCAACTTTGCCGACACCGATTCTTCCGACATATTCATTGTAATCGATTGTACTGATCAGTACCTGCGTCGGAGCTTCCGGATCACCTTCCGGAGCCGGGATATACTCTAAGATTGTCTCAAAAAGAGGCTTCATATCTTTCTCTTCATCAGAGAGATCCAGAACTGCAACACCTGCTTTTGCAGAAGCGTAAACGAACGGACAGTCTAATTGTTCATCAGAAGCATCCAGATCCATGAACAGTTCAAGAACTTCGTCGATAACTTCATCCGGTCTTGCTTCCGGACGGTCGATCTTATTGATACATACGATAACCGGAAGTTCCAGTTCCAGTGCCTTTCTTAGAACAAATTTGGTCTGTGGCATAGCACCTTCAAATGCATCTACAACGAGGACAACACCGTTTACCATTTTTAAAACACGTTCTACCTCGCCACCGAAATCAGCATGCCCCGGTGTGTCGATAATGTTGATCTTTGTATTTTTATAATAGACTGCTGTGTTTTTGGAAAGGATTGTGATTCCACGCTCACGTTCAATATCGTTGGAATCCATAACACGTTCTTCCACTTCCTGATTTTCACGGAATACACCGCTTTGTTTCAATAATTCGTCAACCAATGTCGTTTTACCGTGATCGACATGGGCAATGATTGCTATATTACGTACATCTTCGCGTTTTGTCTTCATACGAACCTTCCTTTTCTCTTCCTATTAACATATAATTTTCCATTTTTCATTGTACAACTTTATTAGTTTATCATATTTTATAGAATTTACAAGTATTTAGTTCTAAAAGCATTCCGACTTTCATAGATTATGGTATGACTCAAAATACGATTCAGAGGAAGGAGAATGTAAAATTATGTCAGATAAGGTTATTGAAAACAATCAGGTAACAATTATGGGAGAAGTAGTATCAGGCTTTACATTCAGCCACGAAGTGTTCGGTGAGGGCTTTTATATGGTAGATGTTGATGTGAAGCGTCTGAGCAATTCCAGGGACCGGATACCGGTAATGGTATCGGAACGACTGATCGATGTGAGCCAGGATTATGAAGGAGAATATCTGATGATCTGTGGACAGTTCCGCTCTTACAACCGCCATGAGGAACAGAAAAACAGACTTGTACTGTCCGTGTTCGCCAGAGAAGTTACATTTATTGAAGAAGAGCCGGATGGAGCGCGGACAAACAATATCTTGCTGGACGGCTATATCTGTAAACTGCCGGTATACCGTAAAACTCCGCTCGGAAGAGAAATTGCAGATCTTCTGCTTGCGGTGAACCGTCCATATGGAAAATCAGATTACATACCGTGTATCTGCTGGGGAAGAAATGCAAGATTTGCCTCTGCTTTTGAAGTGGGAGAGCATGTGCAGATCCTTGGGAGAATCCAGAGCCGGGAATATGTAAAGAAACTTTCAGAGACAGAAACCCAGAAACGCATAGCATATGAAGTTTCGGTAAGTAAACTGGAGTGTGTGGGAATTTGATGGAAAATGAGAGAAAATGACAAAATGCCTGTAAAGGGGGAAAGAGTTTCATTGACATCATATTTGAATGGTGATAAAATTCTGTTAATAACGAAATGCAGTCAGGAGGATATGTATGTCTATTTTTACAGGTGCAGGTGTAGCCATCGTTACACCATTTAACAGCGACGAAACCATTAATTATAATAAACTTGATGAATTGCTTGATTATCATTGTACACACGGTACGGATGCGATCATTATCTGCGGAACGACCGGAGAATCTGCTACAATGACGGAAGAAGAGCATATGCAGTGTGTGAAATTTGCTATTGACCGTGTGAAAGGCAGAATCCCGGTAATTGCCGGAACTGGTTCTAATTGCACAAGAACAGCCATCGACATGTCAAAAGAGGCGGCAGATTATGGCGCAGATGGTCTGTTACTGGTAACACCTTATTATAATAAGGCAACACAGGCAGGACTGATCGGTCACTATACAGCAGTAGCCAAAGAAGCAAAAGCTCCGATTATCATGTACAGCGTTGCAAGCAGAACCGGATGCAATATTGAACCGGCAACGGTTGCAGAGCTTGTTAAGAATGTAGATAATATCGTAGCTGTAAAAGAAGCGTCTGGCAATATTTCACAGGTTGCGAAGATCATGGCTCTGACAGATGGAAATATTGATTTATATTCCGGTAATGATGACCAGATCGTGCCGATGTTGTCACTGGGAGCCAAAGGTGTTATTTCTGTGCTGTCTAATGTTGCGCCGCAGGAAACACATGATATCTGCGAGAAGTTCTTTAACGGAGATGTAAAAGGGAGTGCAGCACTTCAGCTGAAAGCATTGCCTCTTATTGAGCAACTGTTCTGTGAAGTGAACCCGATTCCGGTTAAGAAAGCAATGCAGCTTATGGGAGTTGAGTGTGGACCGCTTCGCATGCCGCTTACAGAGATCTCTAAAGAGCATGAACAGGCGCTGGCAAAAGCAATGAAAGATTTCGGAATTCAATTAGCATAAGATACATATTGTGCAGAATATGTGAAAAGGATATCATTGGTTGCTTACTGGCACCAGTTGTGATATCCTTTTTCTATGACAATCGTGGGAACATACAGGAGGAAATAAAATGGTACGAGCAATCATGCATGGATGCAATGGACATATGGGACAGGTAATTACGGGGCTTATTAAAGCCGACGAAGGAATCGAGCTTGTTGCAGGAATTGATAAATATACAGGAATCGCCAATGATTATCCGGTTTTTGAAAGCCTGGAAAAATGCGACGTGGAAGCAGATGTGATCATTGATTTTTCTAACGCGGCAGCAGCAGATGCTCTGCTTACATACTGCGAAGAGAAAAAAATGCCGGTTGTTCTCTGCACGACAGGTCTTTCAGAAGAACAACTTGCAAAGATTCCAGAAGCAGCAAAGAAAACAGCAGTTTTAAAATCTGCAAATATGTCTCTTGGTATCAATCTTCTGATGAAATTATTAAAAGAAGCAACCAAAGTTCTTGCACCGGCAGGATATGATATGGAGATTGTTGAAAAGCATCACAACCAGAAGCTGGACGCACCGAGCGGAACAGCAATTGCGCTTGCGGATTCTATGAATGAAGCAATGGATGAAGCATATCATTATGTATATGACAGAAGCCAGGAGCGTAAGAAACGTGATACAAAAGAGATTGGGATTTCAGCAGTCCGTGGCGGTACGATTGTAGGGGAACATGAAGTACTGTTTGCCGGAACTGATGAAGTAATAGAATTTAAACATACAGCATATTCCAAGACAATCTTTGGAAAAGGTGCCGTGGAAGCTGCCAAATTTCTGGCAGGTAAACCGGCAGGGCTGTATGACATGTCGGATGTCATTCAGTTTTAATTATGGGAGGAGTTTATGAAAGAATTAAAAGAACGTTATCTGGAGAGACTTTCTGAGCTGTACCCGACCATCGCTAAGGCATCAACGGAGATTATTAATCTTCAGGCAATTTTGAATCTTCCGAAAGGAACCGAACATTTCCTGACGGATATTCACGGAGAATATGAGGCGTTTTCACATGTGCTGAAGAACGGCTCAGGTTCTGTGCGCCGTAAAATTGATGATGTATTTGGAAATACTTTGAGTAGCAGAGACAAACAATCTCTGGCTACTCTTATTTATTATCCAAAAGAAAAGATGGATCGGATCAGACAGACCGAAGAGAGTATGGAGGACTGGTACAAGATTACATTGTACCGGTTAATTGAAGTGTGTAAATGCGCAGCAAGCAAATACACAAGATCAAAAGTGCGAAAGGCACTGCCGAAAGAATTTGCTTATGTGATCGAGGAGCTGATCACGGTGCGTCCGGAAGTTTCGGACAAAGAGTCGTATTATAACTCCATTGTAAGCACGATCATCGGAATTGGCAGAGCAGAACCTTTTATTGTGGCGCTTAGTGAGCTGATCCAGAGACTGACGGTGGATCACTTGCATATTGTAGGAGATATATATGACAGAGGTCCGGGACCGCACATCATCATGGACAAATTAAAGAATTATCATTCCGTAGACATTCAGTGGGGGAATCATGATGTACTGTGGATGGGGGCAGCTGCCGGGCAGCGTGGCTGTATCGCAAATGTGATCCGTATCTGCGCAAGATATGGCAATCTGGATATTCTGGAGGATGGATATGGGATCAACCTGCTTCCGCTTGCGACATTTGCACTTCGGGTATATAAGGATGATCCGTGTGAATGTTTCAAATTAAAAGGAGAGCAGAATAGAGACATTAATGAAAAACAGCTTGAGATGCGGATGCACAAAGCAATGTCGGTTATTCAATTTAAAGTGGAAGGACAGATTATCAAAAAGAATCCGGGATTTCATCTGGAGGATCGCAATCTGTTAGACAAGATCGATTATGAACGTGGTGTTATAACTCTGGATGGAAAAGAATATGAGATGCTGGATATAAATTTTCCGACAATCGATCCGAAACATCCATATGCGCTCAGCAAAGACGAGGAAGAGATCATGTCGCGGCTTGAAAGTGCATTTTTAAACTGTGAGAAACTGCAGGATCATATGCGCTTTCTGTTGAACAAGGGTGGACTCTACAAAGTCTATAATGGAAATCTGCTCTATCATGGCTGTGTTCCGCTTAAAGAGGACGGAACATTGAAAAGTGTACGGCTGTACGGCAGATCCTACAAAGGAAAGAGTCTGTATGAAGTGCTGGAAAGCTATGTGCGAAAAGGATTTTATGCATTAAATAAGAAGGAAAAAGAGCGGGGAAAGGACATGATGTGGTATATCTGGTTGAGTGAAAATTCCCCATTGTTTGGAAAAGATAAAATGGCAACATTTGAACGTTATTTCCTTGCTGAAAAAGAGACGCATAAAGAAAAGAAAAACCCATATTATAATTTGCTTGAAAACGAAAAAGTAATCAATATGATTCTGAAAGAATTTGGACTGACCGAAGAGAGTGCACATATCATTAACGGGCATGTGCCGGTGAAAGTGATTACGGGAGAAAGCCCGATCAAATGTAACGGAAAAGTGCTTGTGATTGATGGCGGATTTTCCAGAGCCTATCAGAAACAGACCGGCATTGCAGGATATACGCTGATCTATAATTCTTACGGACTGATTCTTGCGGCGCATGAACCGTTTGAATCAACAGAAGCAGCGATTGAAAAAGAAAGCGACATCCATTCAGACAGCGTTGTTGTAAAACGTGTGCTGGAGAGAAAGCTGGTAGGAGATACGGATATAGGTCAGGAGTTAAAAGAACAGATTGAAGATCTGAAAATGCTTCTTCAGGCATACAGAAGTGGTGAGATTACAGAGCGTATGTAATGTGAAAACAATGCTGATTGTAAAACTGTGACATAGATGTAAAATAATCCCAGAATCGTGAAAGTATAGAATCTGCAAAAATGTAAATATTACATGATAACAAGTATTACTTGATAAATAGATAAATATACAGGAACGAAAGGGAGAATGAAAATATGAGACAGTTGAGAAGATGTATGCTGGTAGTGTTGTGTGTCTGCGTGATGGGTGCACTGACAGGCTGTGGAAATGACAATGCAGATAATAAGGCTACAGACTACAATGGTGATCGTACAAATGATGCGACAAATGGAACAGCAGACGATACGAAAAATGATGATGGAGTCGCAGATGAGATTGGTGATGATATTGAAGACGGAGCTGAAGACATCAAAGATGATGTAGAAGATGGCTTTGACGGCACAGATAACAATGCAGATCAGAAGACAGATAAAGCAACAGACAAAAAGACAACGGATCAGAAGACAGACAAAACAACAAAAAAAGATAAGAAATAATGAGACAGCACACCGCCCTTTCTTTTTTTTGAAAAGGTGGTGTGCTATAATAATGCAATGATACCAAGGTCAAAAGGTCGAAAGCCGCATGAGCTTGCTCATAAGTGGCTGTATGACCTTGGGACCTGCCCCAATATGAGCATAAAAGTGGGATTGTGATCCCACGATATGCGAATAGTGGGCAGAATTGTGAGAGTGCGCAGCACGGAACAATTCGTGGGTATCATTATTAAATGTAGTTGGGCTTTATCCACTAGTAGTGTAATCGTAAAGAAGGAGTGACGCAGATTTATGAGATTCAGACCATGTATTGACATTCATAATGGAAAAGTAAAACAAATCGTAGGCGGAAGCTTAAGAGACGAAGGCAATCAGGCAACAGAAAATTTTGCGTCTGAAATGGATGCGGATTATTACGCAGATTTATATAGGAAAGATAGCTTGAAAGGCGGGCATATCATATTGCTGAATCCGCCTTCTTCCGAATATTATAAGAAGACACTGGAGCAGGCAGAAAAAGCATTACGGGCATATCCCGGCGGGATGCAGATCGGCGGTGGGGTTACGGCGGAGAATGCTTCCGGCTATATTGAAAAAGGTGCAAGCCATGTAATCGTAACTTCTTATGTATTTAAAGGTGGTAAGATCCGCTGGGATGCGATGGAGAAGCTGAAAAGAGAAGTAGGAAAAGAACATGTAGTCATTGATGTAAGCTGCCGGAAAAAAGATGGGCAGTATTACATTGTGACAGACCGGTGGCAGACATTTACAGATGTTGTCCTGGATGAACAGATATTAAAGGAACTGGCGGGATACAGTGGTGAATTCCTTGTGCATGGTGTGGATGTAGAGGGAAAGGCAGCCGGTGTGGACAAGCATCTGGCTGAACTTCTCGGCAGATATCATGGCAATCCGGTTACATATGCGGGGGGGATCGGAAGCATGGAGGATTTAGAGCAATTTGCGCATCTGACAAAAGGATGTCTGGACTTTACGATCGGCAGTGCCCTTGATCTCTTTGGCGGAACGCTTCCGTATGAAAAAGTCCGGAAATATCGTTCGTAAAGGAAGTGTTACCAGTTTGTAAACACTTTATAAATTGGTTGAATTGAGATTCGGATAGTGCTAGAATAAAATTTGAGTAAATTTACAAACAAGGAGTATATATCAACATGGGTTTTATACAGAAAATATTTGGAACACACAGTGAACATGAGCTGAAGAGAATTTATCCGATCGCAGATGCGGTTGAAGCGTTAGAACCGCAGATGCAGAGCCTGTCAGATGAAGAATTAAGAGCGAAGACAAAAGAATTCAAAGACAGACTTGCTGGCGGAGAAACATTAGATGATATCCTTCCAGAGGCATTTGCAGTTGTGCGTGAAGCAGCATACCGTACTCTGGGAATGAAACCATACAGAGTACAGATCATCGGTGGTATTGTCCTGCATCAGGGACGTATCGCAGAGATGAAGACTGGTGAAGGAAAGACACTTGTATCAACATTACCGGCATATCTGAATGCGTTGACCGGTGAAGGTGTGCAGATCGTAACAGTCAATGATTATCTGGCAAAGCGTGATGCTGAGTGGATGGGACAGGTTCATGAGTTTCTTGGACTGACCGTAGGCGTAGTTCTGAATGAGATGGACAATGACGAGCGAAGAGATGCATATAACTGCGATATCACATATGTAACGAACAATGAACTTGGATTTGATTATCTGAGAGATAACATGGTAATTTACAAGGAACAGCTTGTACAGAGAGGTATGAAATTTGCCATTATCGATGAGGTTGACTCGGTATTGATCGATGAAGCAAGAACTCCGCTTATTATTTCCGGACAGAGTGGCAAATCTACAAAGCTTTACGAAGCGTGTGATATTCTCGCACGTCAGTTAGAACGTGGTGAAGCGAGTGGGGAGTTCTCCAAAATGAATGCAATCCTTGGTGAAGATATTGAAGAGACCGGAGATTTCATTGTTAACGAGAAAGAAAAGAACATCAACCTTACAGAAGATGGTGTGAAGAAAGTAGAGAAGTTCTTCCATATTGAGAACCTGGCAGATGCAGAAAACCTGGAGATCCAGCATAATATTATTCTGGCACTGCGTGCACACAATCTGATGTTTCGTGACAAAGACTATGTTGTAAAAGATGATGAAGTACTGATTGTTGATGAGTTCACCGGACGTATTATGCCGGGACGTCGTTATTCTGACGGACTTCATCAGGCGATTGAAGCGAAAGAGCATGTAAAAGTTAAGAGAGAGAGTAAGACTCTTGCGACGATTACGTTCCAGAATTTATTTAACAAATATGAGAAGAAGTCCGGTATGACAGGTACTGCTCTGACAGAGGAGAAGGAGTTCCGTGAGATTTACGGAATGGATGTTGTAGAGATTCCTACAAATAAACCGGTTATCCGGAAGGATCTGGAAGATGCTGTATACAAGACAGAAAAGGAAAAATTCAAAGCTGTATGTGATGCAATCGAAGAAGCGCATGCAAAACATCAGCCGGTACTGGTTGGTACGATTACAATTGAGAATTCCGAACTTCTCAGTGGTATGCTAAAACGTCGTGGAATCAAGCACAATGTATTAAATGCGAAATTCCATGAACTGGAAGCTGAGATTGTTGCGCAGGCAGGTGTCCATGATGCAGTTACGATCGCAACAAACATGGCTGGTCGTGGTACGGATATTAAACTGGACGATGAAGCCAGAGAAGCAGGCGGACTGAAGATTATCGGGACAGAGCGTCATGAATCCAGACGTATTGATAATCAGCTTCGTGGACGTTCCGGACGCCAGGGAGACCCGGGAGAATCCAGATTCTATATTTCACTGGAAGATGATCTGATGCGTTTGTTCGGATCTGAACGTCTGATGAGTGTATTTAATGCACTTGGTGTAGAAGAAGGAGAACAGATACAGCATAAGATGTTATCCAGTGCGATTCAGAAAGCACAGGAGAAGATTGAGAGTAACAACTTCGGAATCCGTAAAAATCTGTTAGAGTATGATCAGGTAATGAACGAGCAGAGAGAGATCATTTATGAAGAAAGAAGACATGTACTGGATGGAGACAACATGCGTGATTCTATTTTCCATATGATGAATGATTATATTGAGAATACCGTAGATATGATCGTAAGTCCGGATCAGGATTATGAAGAGTTTAATCTGGTAGAACTGAACCGCAATATCTTAGAGACAATTCCAATGGAACCTCTGGCACCGGAAGATGTTAAAGGACTGTCGCCGAAGAAGCTGAAACATCTGTTAAAAGAGCGTGCAGCAAAAGCATACGAAGTAAAAGAGGCGGAGTATCAGGAACCAGAACAGGTACGTGAGATCGAGCGTGTGATCCTGCTTAAGGTTATCGATGCAAAATGGATGGATCATATCGATGATATGGATCAGCTCCGTCAGGGAATTGGTCTGCAGGCTTATGGACAGAGAGATCCGAAGGTAGAATATAAGATGATCGGATATGAGATGTTCGGCGAGATGACACAGAGCATCTCTGCTGACACCGTACGTGCACTGTTCCATGTAAGGCTGGAAGAAAAAGTAGAACGTGAACAGGTTGCACAGGTTACAGGAACGAATAAAGACGATTCCGCAGCACATACTCCGAAGAAGAGAGCAGAGAAAAAGGTATATCCAAATGATCCGTGCCCGTGTGGAAGCGGTAAGAAATACAAACAGTGTTGTGGCAGAAAGTAAGAGCCACAGCCTGTAAACAGAATACAAAAATGAAAATATAAAAAAGAAAGAGGTGAAGCAAAAGTGGTTGAATTAGATCAGCTTAAGAGCATTTATAATGCTTACGAAGAACCTCTTGCCGAGATGAGGGATTCACTTTGACGTCGCCGGCAAGGAGAAAAGGATCGAAGAGCTGGAGCGCAAGGTAGAGGAACCAGATTTCTGGAATGATCCGGAAGAATCCCAGAAGATTATGAAAGAACTGAAGGATCTGAAAGAACTTACAGAGAAGATCCGCACGCTTTATACTGGATATGAAGATGTAGCGATTCTTCTGGAAATGGGATATGAAGAAGAGGATCCTTCTGTAGTGAAAGAAATTGAACAGGAATGGAAGAAGTTCGAAACGCTTTTTGAAGAACTTCGTATCCAGACATTGTTGTCAGGTGAATATGATTCCTGCAATGCGATCATGACGATTCACGCAGGCGCCGGAGGAACCGAATCCTGTGACTGGGCAGGTATGCTCTATCGTATGTATAACCGCTGGGCAGAACAGAGAGGGTTCGCGTTGAAAGTACTGGATTATCTGGATGGAGATATTACCGGAATTAAGACAGTAACGTTTGAAGTGAATGGTGAGAATGCCTATGGCTATTTGAAATCTGAAAAAGGCGTACACCGTCTGGTTCGTATTTCGCCGTTTAATTCGGCAGGAAAACGGCAGACATCATTTGCTTCCTGTGATGTTGTTCCAGACATAGAAGATGATATTGATATTGACATTGCAGATGAGGATCTGAAGATCGACACATACCGTGCCAGCGGTGCGGGTGGTCAGCATGTTAATAAGACATCTTCGGCAATTCGTATTACGCATCTGCCTACCGGGATTGTTGTGCAGTGCCAGAACGAACGCTCGCAGCATCACAACAAAGAAAAAGCGATGCAGATGCTGAAAGCAAAGCTTCAGCTTATGAAAGAGCAGGAACAGGCAGAAAAAGTGTCAGATATCCGTGGTGAGATCAAGGAGATTGGATTTGGAAACCAGATAAGATCTTATGTAATGCAGCCGTATACACTTGTCAAGGATCACAGAACCGGTCAGGAAAACAGTAATGTAAATGCGGTGCTGGATGGGGATATTGACGCATTTATTAATGCATATCTGAAACAGAAAGCGGAAAGATAAAGGAGAGATATATGGTAAATATTGCAGTTTTGGGTTATGGAACCGTAGGCTCCGGTGTCGTAGAAGTAATTGATACAAATGGAGCAGGAATTAATCAGAGAATTGGTGAGAAACTTCAGGTAAAGTATGTCCTGGATCTGAAAGATTTTCCGGGAGATCCGGTGCAGGAGAAGATTGTCCATGATTTTGAGACGATCATACAGGATGAAGAGATTAATATTGTTGTAGAAGTGATGGGGGGAATTGAACCTGCTTATACATTTGTAAAGAGAAGTCTTCTGGCAGGAAAAAGCGTTGCAACTTCAAACAAGGCTCTTGTAGCGAAACACGGTGCAGAGCTGTTGTCGATTGCAAAAGAAAAGAACATTAATTTTCTGTTTGAAGCAAGCGTAGGTGGCGGAATCCCGATCATCCGTCCGCTCAATTCATCTCTGACAGCGGACGAAATTGAAGAGATCACAGGTATTTTAAATGGTACAACAAATTATATGCTGACAAAGATGTTCTATGAAGGAGCTGATTATGACACGGTTCTGAAAGAGGCGCAGGCGAATGGTTATGCGGAGCGCAATCCGGAAGCGGATGTGGAAGGATATGATGCCTGCCGTAAAATTGCAATTTTATCTTCTCTGATCAGTGGAAATCAGGTTGACTTTGAAGACATTTACTGTGAAGGAATTACAAAGATCACGACAGAGGATATGAAATACGCCAAGACAATGGGAACAACGATCAAGCTGCTCGCTTCCAGCAAGAGAGACGGCAGCAGACTGCATGCGATCGTTGCGCCTTGCATGCTTTATCCGGAACATCCACTGTACAATGTAAATGGAGTGTTCAATGCGATTTTTGTACATGGTAATGTTCTTGGTGATGCAATGTTTTATGGAAGCGGTGCCGGTAAACTGCCGACAGCAAGTGCAGTTGTAGCAGATGTTGTAGATGCAGCAAAACACCTGAACCGCAATATTATGACAATGTGGAAACAGGAAAAACTGACGCTGGAAGATAAAGGTGATGCCAAACGCAGATTCTTCATCCGCATGAAAGGTGATGAAGAAGAGATGCGGAAAGATCTGGAATATTCCTTTGGAGAGATCGAAATCGTGAAAGTCCCGGGATTAGAAGGTGAATTTGGAATTGTAACGCCGGTTATGATGGAAGGTGATTATGATACAAGAGCAAACCGGTACAAAGATCAGATCTTACATATGATAAGGATTGAAGATCAGAAAGCATAAGAAAAGAGGGCAAGCGAATGTTAATTGTAAAGAAATTCGGCGGCAGTTCTGTTGCGAATAAAGAACGTATTTTCAATGTTGCCAGACGATGCATTGAAGATTATAAAGCAGGACATGATGTAGTAGTTGTATTATCTGCAATGGGAGATACTACAGATAATCTGATAGAAATGGCACATGATATTAATCCGGATGCTAAGAAGCGAGAACTGGATATGCTTCTGACAACCGGAGAGCAGGTATCCGTATCGCTTATGGCTATGGCGATGCAGGCACTGGATGTTCCGGCGGTATCCTTGAATGCATTTCAGGTTATGATGCATTCTACATCCAGATATGGAAATGCTCGTTTTAAACGCGTAGATACAGAGCGTATCCAGCATGAACTGGATTCCCGGAAGATTGTTATTGTCACTGGTTTTCAGGGAGTTAACAAATACGATGATATTACGACTCTGGGACGTGGTGGATCTGACACAACAGCAGTTGCGCTGGCTTCAGTTCTTCATGCAGATAAATGCGAGATTTATACAGATGTTGAAGGTGTTTATACAGCAGATCCACGTGTAGTAAAGAATGCAAGAAAACTCGATGTCATCACATATGACGAGATGCTGGAGCTGGCAAGTCTGGGAGCCAAAGTATTGCACAACCGTTCCGTAGAGATGGCAAAGAAATATAATGTAGAATTAGTAGTACGTTCCAGCCTGACAGAGGCAGAAGGAACAGTAGTCAAGGAGGCAGCCAAGATGGAAAAACTGTTAGTAACGGGAGTCGCAGCAGATGCAAATACAGCCAGAATTTCAGTGATCGGTGTAGAAGATAAACCGGGCACGGCATTTGTAATATTTAATACACTTGCAAAGAACAATATTAATGTAGATATTATTCTCCAGTCTGTAGGAAGAGAAGGAACAAAAGATATTTCCTTTACGGTTGCATCAGATGATCTGGATCGTGCACTTGAAATACTGAACGAGAACAAGGAGCGTCTGACGATTCAGGAGATTACTTGTAATAAGAATGTTGCAAAATTATCAGTGGTTGGAGCTGGAATGATGAGTAACCCGGGAGTTGCAGCCAAGATGTTCGAATCTCTCTACAACTCAAGGGTTAATATTAATATGATCTCGACTTCTGAAATCAGAATTACTGTACTGGTAGATGAGAAAGACATCGAGAAAGCGATGAACGCAGTACATGATGGATTCATTATGACGGAATAATCGTCTGTTAAGGTTTGTTTGAAAGAAAACCGGCAAGAATCTGTTTGTTTTCTTCAGAGAGTGCACGATATTTAATAATAAAGTCAAGCTCTTCTCTGGAAAGATAAATGGAATTGCCGGTATTTTTTTCTTTTGCCATAACTACATACGGAATATATTCTTCTCCGGTTTTCAAAGCGCTTGTGTGATAAGTACTCTGAAGATTATCAAGGACCAGTTCATCGATAGAAATCCGATAAAATCTGGATATATGTAACAGCGAATCCAGATCCGGGGTTCGTTTGCTCGTTTCATAATTTGAATAAGCCTGTCTGGAGATATTCAGCAGACTGCTCAGATCATCCTGAGTCAGTTTGTGTTTTGTCCTTAAAAATCGTAAGTTATTAGCAAGCTGTATATTGGACATGGTATCACCTCCGTGCTTGAGTGTATGTTAGTTAGTATAGCAATTTACTAAAAAAATTGCTTTGTTTGCACCGAAATGTTTCAAAAGAGTATTTTAAACAAAAAGTTGCTGCTACATCTTGCTGAGATTGCTGTTGTGGTATTCACCGGAGAAGGTAACATCCTTTCCGAACCAGTCAGGTGCGCAGAAAGTATTGGCACTTGTTTCATCCGGAAATTCTACTTCGGCAAGGATGAGTGGAGCAAGATCCCCTTCGAAAAGATCAAGCTCGATCGTCAGAATATCGGATAAAGGAATCATATACCGCTTCTTGCGAATCAGTCTTCCGTCAATCTTCGGCAACAGATGAAGATATGCTTTTTCTGTAAGCGGAAGATTGTATTCTTCCCTGGTCATAAGACCGGAAGATTTGTAAGTGAGTTCATATTTGTCATTGTCTTTGCGGATACGAATGACGGGGGTTGTGTTTAGATAACCCTGCTCAATGATTCGACAAGAAAAAGAATCCAGACGCAGATGTGCCGGTAAGTGTCGGATTAGATATTTGCGCTCGATTTCCAATAGGAGTCCCCCTTTTTTGATACGACATACAGTTCTGTACTAATGATAATATAGTTTACACAAAAAGTAAACGGTGTTAATATTTATATTGGAAGAAAAATGCAAAAAATACGATGAAAGGAAGAAAAAGGAATGATAAAAGTAAGTGTGTTGCTGGCGGACGGCTTTGAAGAGATCGAAGCGCTGAAAGCACAGGTTTCCGAAGAAGATTGGGCAAAACTGACCGACGAGCAGAAGGCTAAAATCGAAGAATACATCGCAAACCTCAAGGGCGAAGGCGAAACTGACGTCTCCGCGGAAGAACTGTACAACCGCTTCATGGCTTGCAAAACCATTGAAGAGATCGAAGAGCTGAAAGCACAGATTTCCGAAGAAGATTGGGCAAAACTTTCTGAAGAACAGAAAAAAG
>ENA-OROR01000067-OROR01000067.1-human-gut-metagenome-genome-assembly--contig:-NODE-67-length-100795-cov-5.933631_pt1 | contig 100795 bp, 77 predicted proteins | sample MGYA00242135_ERZ509060 | MGnify/ENA primary metagenome ERZ509060 (study PRJEB26280, sample SAMEA2338742) | human gut metagenome | biome: human gut; feature: human-associated habitat; material: faeces... | reverse complement strand
CCGACAGTGCGGTATTTATAGTAGAAATACGCGAGTATAAAGCATATGACAAATGACGGAATGATACAGCCGAGCGAGCAAAGCAACACACCGCCTATACCGGCGATACGCATACCGACAAATGTTGATGAATTTATGGATATAGGACCCGGGGTCATTTCCGCAACAGTGATAAGGTCGGAAAATTCCTCCATAGTCATAAGGTGGTGTATGTTTACTATTTGTTCCTGAATAAGCGGAATTGCGGCATAACCGCCGCCGACGCTGAACAGACCGACTTGTATAAATGAAAAAAATAATTTCAGTAAAAGCATTATCCAATCTCCTTTTTATGTTTCTCTTTTAAAACCGACACAAGTAAATCGAGTAGGCCTATTCCAAGACATACGAGTATGACTATCATAGCGCTTACCCCTAAAAAATAAGTACATACAAACGCAATAATCATCATTGCGATATATAAAATTCTGCGGGTTTTGAATACGTTTTTCGCAAGATTTATAACAACGTCAAATATAACTGCCGCAACGCCTGCACGCATAACTTGAAGTGCAACGGCTATGTATTTGTTTGTTCGGAATTGGTTATAGAACAGAGATATGATTGAAAGTACAATCATAGGAGGCAATATTGTGCCGAAAACGGCGGAAAGTGAGCCTAAAATTCCCGCCATTCTGTAACCGATTATAACAGATGCGTTGACGGGCAGCGGACCGGGTGCGGACTGAGTTATTGCGGTCACGTCAAGCATTTCGTCCTCATCAAGCCATTGCAGCTCCTCAACAAATTTTTTCTTCATTAATGAAACGATTACAAATCCGCCGCCGAATGTACATGAGCTTAAAACAAACATAGACTTAAATAATGTCCATAATATCCACGCTTTACTTTTTTTCATTATGTAAATTCTCTCCTACTTTATTTTTAACGATTACATTATATCATTCTTTTTTGTGTTTGTAAATTCATAGGTCAGAATAAGATGTTAATAATTTTAAAAAAATTATAAAAAAATATTGTTTTTTGAAATAAAATCTGATAAAATGTAAGGCGGAATTAATTTTTAAAACAATGGAGTGATACAAATGGCAATTAAAATAGGTATATTGGGATACGGCAATCTTGGCCGCGGTATTGAATGTGCAATCAAGCAAAACGATGATGTTGAGCTTGCTGGTGTATTCACAAGACGTGATCCGTCAACTGTTAAGATTATGACAGAGGGCGTTAAGGTTTATTCGGTTGATGACGCTCCTAAGATGAAGGACGAAATCGATGTTATGATTCTTTGCGGCGGAAGTGCGACAGACCTTCCGAAACAAACACCGGAATATGTTAAGTATTTCAATGTTATAGACAGTTTTGATACACACGCAAAAATTCCTGAACATTTTGCGGCAGTTGACGCGGCTGCAAAGGCTAACGGCAACATTGGTATAATTTCAGTAGGTTGGGACCCGGGTATGTTCTCACTTAACCGTCTTTATGCAAATGCTATACTTTCAGACGGTAAGGACTATACTTTCTGGGGCAAAGGCGTGAGCCAAGGTCACTCAGATGCTATCAGAAGAATTGACGGAGTTAAGGACGCAAAGCAATATACAGTTCCTGTTGACTCTGCACTTGAGGCAGTAAGAAACGGTGAAAACCCTGAACTTACAACTCGTCAAAAGCATACTCGTGAATGTTATGTTGTAGCGGAAGAAGGCGCAGATAAGGCTCGTATAGAAAATGAAATCAAGACAATGCCTAACTATTTCTCAGATTACGATACAACTGTAAACTTCATTTCAGAAGAAGAATTAAAGGCTAACCACAGCGGTATTCCTCACGGTGGATTTGTTATCAGATGTGGTAAGACAGGTTGGAACGGTGAAAATAGTCACATTATTGAATACAGCCTAAAGCTTGATTCAAACCCTGAATTTACTTCATCAGTGCTTATTGCATATGCAAGAGCCGCATATCGTATGAGCAAAGAGGGACAAAGTGGTTGTAAGACTGTATTTGACGTTGCACCGGCTTACCTTAGCAAGCTAAGCGGAGAAGAACTTCGCAAGAATCTTCTATAATAAATAAAACAAGCAAAAGCCGTCTTAGGACGGCTTTTTTATCTGAGAGGGAATATGATTTTAGTAATAGCCGAGAAACCGTCATTGGGCAGAGATATTGCGGACGCACTGCCGGGACAGGTTACAGAGAGAAACAACAGATTTATACGAAAAGGCGACTATGCGGTCACATGGGTATTCGGTCATATGCTGAGTCTGAAAGAACCGGAAGACTATGATATGAAATATAAAAAGTGGTCGCTTGACGATTTACCGATATATTTCGACAGTTGGGAACTCAAAATGGGTGAGGACAGTAAATCAAACAGAAATTACGAAACCAAAGCACAGCGTGTCGGACTTATAGGCGAGTTGCTCGAAGAATCGGAATCTGTTATACATGCAGGCGATCCCGACGAAGAAGGACAGCTTTTAATTGATGAAATTCTTAGGTGGTTTGATTATAAAAAGCCTGTTAAAAGACTTAATACCGGTGATACGACACGCGGAGGTCTTGTAAAGGCACTGTCACATATGACGGATAACGATGACAGCTTGAATGAGGGGTGGTCGGCATATGCGAGAAGTGTCGCAGACCTTATGATCGGCGTCAATATGAGCCGCTTTTTCACATGCTCAAATTCGGGTGTTTTGCTTGCGGTCGGTCGTGTTCAGACACCGACTTTGGGACTTGTCGTAAAACGTGATATGCAGATTGAGGGACATATAAAGACTGTATATTATGATATTTTTGCCGATGTAAATGTTGAAACGGCTGACGGAAATAAAACCGTTACCGCAAAATATACAAAGAAGAAACAAAAGGGTGCTGAAAATAAGCAAATAACTGAGCTTGACGAGGCGGAAAAGATAAAAAATGACCTTATAAACAAACGGTTTGACAATATTAAAATCGAAAAGAAAGTCGTAAATGAAGACCCGCCGTTGCCGTTTAACCTTGTAAAATTGCAAAGTTATTGCAGCAGCCACTTTGGGTATAACCCTGCAGATGTTATGGATATTACGCAGTCACTTCGTGAAACGCATACGGCGATAACGTATAACCGTTCGGATTGTCAGTATCTGTCGGAGGAACATTTTAAAGAAGCTCCGAAAACACTTGCACAAGTTGTGCAGAATATTAAATTCAAGCCGAGTGAGCTTGATCCGACAATTCATTCAAAGTGTTTTAACGATAAAAACATAACCGCACATTTTGCGATAATTCCGACAAATAACAAGGTCGATTTGAACAAGCTTACCGAACGTGAGAAAAATGTATATCTTGCGGTGTGTAAATATTATATGGCACAATTTTTGCCTAAGGCTGTCAAAGAAAAAACTAAAATGACGATTGAACTTGACGGAGAATATACGCTTGCGGCATATTCGACAGTCGTTTTGAAAAAAGGATATACGGCGATATTCAAGGATATAAAAGCCGAAGAAGTTACGGAACTTAGCACTATTGCGGACGGTATGTATTCAGGGACTGCGATTGACGCGCGGCTTGAGGAAAAAGAAACAAAGCCGCCGTCACGATACACAAAGGCGACCTTGAATGAAGATATGACAAGGATTGCGAAGTATGTAACTGATCCCGAGGTCAAGAAAATGCTTTTGGAAAAGGATAAGGATAAAAAAGGTGAAAACGGCTCAATCGGAACTTCCGCAACGCGAAGTACGATTATTGACAGCCTTATAACAAAAGGCTATGTTGCCGAAGACGGAAAACGGCTTATTTCAACGGAGCTTGGACGTGAACTGTACCGCATATTGCCCGATGAAATCAAGAAAGCTGATATGACGGCAAAATGGTGGGCGATACAAGAGGATATTCGTTCCGGCGATAAGACGTATAAATCGCTTACGGACAATGTGCTTGATACCATAAAAACAGTAATTTCTAATTCATATCCTGCGGTAAATCAAGCCGTTATGACAAAGGCGGTAACGGAAAAATATCACGAAGTAATCGGAACTTGTCCGCTTTGCGGCGGTAACGTTATAGAGGGAACAAGGGGATTTGGGTGCAGTAATTGGCGTGAGCCGATGAACTGTAAATTCACTGTTTGGAAAAATCAAACAAAAGGTATGTTCTCAAATGTCACAATAACTTTGCCTATGGCTAAAAAATTGCTTGCGGGTAAAAGTGTCAGAATGAAAAAACTGTTGAAGAACGACGGCACGACATTTGACGCTGATGTTGAATTGAAAGTAGATAAAGAATCGCAATATCCCGTACAATTTGTTTTTGCGCCGCCGAAACCGCTCGGAAAATGTCCGAAGTGTAACGGTGACGTTGTGGAAAGTATGAAAGCATTTTCGTGCAATAATAACTGCGGATTTATTATATGGAAGAAATCCGATAGGGGATTATTTAAGAAAACAACAATAACTCAAACAATGGTCAAAAAATGGCTTGCGGGTGACAAGGTGCGATGTAATAAGCTGATGGGTAAAAACGATACGGAATTTAAAGCGGACGTAACTATGAAATATAACCCCGACAGCGTGTATAACGCACCCGATTTTACATTGGAATTTGTGAATGACGAGAAAAAAGACGTATCTCAATAAAATGAGATACGTCTTTTGTTTTAAATCAAAACAGAATGACCGCATTTTTTGATAATTCTTTGGTTAAGCTCAGTTGCAAAATTGGTCATAACATTTTTGTTTGAAGCACAAATCGATGTTTTAGCACCGGATTTTAATGTGATTTCTAATTTATGATTAGAACCGGCATATAAAAACAACAAAGGTAAAATTATTGTATAGCAAGTGAGAATTGCCAAACATATATGATACCAAGTAAATACTTTTTTGACGTGCATAGCGGCTATATCGTCATATCTGACAATAGACATTTTGTTTGCTTTTTTGGGGAATGTCTTGACTTCCATACAATCATTCTTTGCAAGAATGGTATATTGAATGTAGGTAACAAGTAAAGCGAAACGCATACCTTTTGTGGTTGAAAAAGTGTATTCGGTATAGTCGTCGCTGTTGTCAACGGCTGCGTCGGAAACTGTAGGTTGTTCATAGTTTAAATCTTGTGTACTCATTATAAATTCCTTCTTTCATTTGTATTGAATTTATAATACCATATTTAAGGATTTTAGTAATGGACCTGTGGTGATAAAATAAACCCCATCTATAAAACAGATGGGGTTGGATACTGTAGACAAAACCTCTATGGTTTTGTCTACTTTATTTTTGGGAGTTTGAGGTGCAACCTCAAGTTTCAATCATTTCTGGTGACATGTGCGGCAGAAATGGCTTAAAATCTAAAGTTTCGACTTTGGAGGAACTTTATGATTTTTTCGATGAAAATACTCAAAAATTACATCGTAAGATGTAATTTTTGGAGCTGTCGACATTTTGTCGACAGGCTCATTGCAAATTATTTCAATGCGTCTTCGATTGCGTTAAGTTCGTCTTGTGTGAAGTCAAGATTATTTAGTGAGTTGACATTCTCAATAATCTGAGAAGCTTTTGACGCGCCAAGAAGAACACTTGTAAGTTTGCCGCCTCTCAAGTTCCATGCACAAGCCATTTGAGCAAGTGACTGACCTCTGTTTTCGGCAATCTTATTTAGCTTAACAATCTTTTCGATTTTATCGGCTGTAATGCCCTCTTTTGTAAGGAACGGTGAACTCTTTGCGGCTCTTGAGTCGGCAGGAATACCGTTTATGTATTTGTTTGTAAGAAGTCCCTGTGCAAGCGGACAGAATGAGATTGAACCTATACCCTCGTCTTTTAGAACGTCCTGCAAGCCGTTTTCAATCCAGCGTTCAAACATATTGTAACGCGGTTGATGAATAACAAGCGGAGTGCCAAGTGACTTCATAATTTCAGCCATTTGCTTTGTCTGTTCTGCGTTGTAGTTTGAAATACCTACATAAAGCGCCTTACCGCTTCTTACGATATGGTCAAGTGCCGACGCTGTTTCCTCCATAGGGGTGTCAGGATCGGGACGATGATGATAGAAAATATCAACATATTCAAGTCCCATACGTTTCAAACTTTGGTCAAGACTTGCGATAAGGTATTTTCTTGAACCGTGGTCGCCGTAAGGTCCGTCCCACATGCCGTAGCCTGCTTTTGTTGAGATGATTAATTCATCACGATACGGTGCAAGTTCGTTTTTCAAAACCTTACCGAAATTTTCTTCGGCACTGCCCGGATACGGACCGTAATTGTTTGCAAGGTCGAAGTGAGTAATGCCAAGGTCGAAAGCTGTTGTAAGCAAATCAACCATATTGTCGTAACTGTCGTTACTGCCGAAGTTGTGCCATAAACCAAGCGAAAAAGCAGGGAGTAACAGACCGCTCTTTCCGCAACGGTTATATTTCATTGTTTCATATCTTTCTTTGTTTGCAATATACATTTTCAAAATCCTTTCTTATTTTATATGTTGATTTTTGCGGAGTTTCTTGCAATAATGTTTTGTTCGATTATCGAAGAAACGGAACTTTTTTTATTAATTAAATCCATCAGCATTGAAAAACAACGCTTTGCCAATTCGTCGATGTTTTGACTTACTGTAGTGACCGATGGGATAAAGTACGCAGATGAAAGAGAATCGTCAAAACCTGTGATTTGCATATCGTTTGGGATGTTAATTCCGTTTTCGTGTGCGGCACTTATAATTCCCTGTGCAATTAAATCGTTGGACGTGATAATTACATCGGGGAGTGAGGTTATAATTTTTTCTGTGAACAGTCTTCTTGCGGTTTTCAGTTTGTCACCGTGCAGGCTTTCTTCTAAAAATATCACCGAAGTTGTGTCGCTGTATTTTTTTAATGCATCGGTATATCCGTTGTATCTGTCTAAAAGATTGCTTTGACCTGTCGGAGTTTCGCCGACGTACATAAATTCTCTGCAACCCGATTTGTAAAGTGAGTCAACCATTTTTTGAACGGTTTCCCTGTTGTTGAAAGTAACAGATGGAATATTGCCGACTTTTCGGTCGCCTGTAACTATAGGAATAGATTGTGCGGCGATGCTTTGAATAAGCGGAATGTCGGAATTGTCACCGATAAAAATAATACCGTCAATACGTCGCTCCAAAAGTGCTTTTATACTGTCCTTCTCTGCTTTTAAATTGTGTCCGCTTTCGGTAAAAAGTACGGTATAGTCAGACATACGGGCGTATTTAAGTATCGCTGACGCACACGTTGCGTAAAATTCACCTGAAATGTCGGGGAATACAACACCTATACTTTTGCTTTTTTCACAACGCAGACTTCTTGCAGTTGTGTTGGGTGTGTAATGCAGTTCTTTTACGGCGTTTTTTACGCGTTTGCAAGTATCGTCCGAAATTGAAGGATTACCTGAAAGTACGCGTGAAACGGTTGACGGCGATACTTTTGCGAGTTTCGCCACATCTTTTATTGTTACTTTTTGCAATATTTCACCTCCTGTGCAATCGTTTGCGTAAATAGGCGTTTAAAATGCACAGATTAAATTTTGTATCTGTGCAATCGTTTGCATAAATAATATCATATGATTTCTAAATTGTCAACAGTTTTTATGAATGCGTATATTTTTAGAATATATCGTTAATCATTTAAAATGGTTAATATTTTCACAATATTTATCAAATATTGTGAAAATGAAACAATCGGATATATTTTTAAAAATAATTACAAAAATACTTGATTTAATAGAAAATGGGTGATATAATGACAACAACATTTATAAGAAAAATAATGAAAGGAAAGAAAATAATGCAAAAGGAAACTAAGAAAGAAAGATTTGACAGAATTTCAGAGGCAAGAAAAATTAAAATACTTGACGGAATTCGACTGCTTGAAAACTGCTCAAACAAATCAAATTACGAATACACAAATGATGAAATAGAAAACATATTTGCAGACATTGAAAAAGCCTTACATTCGGCAAAAGCAAAATTTACGGCAGATACAAAGCAACAACGTATAGATATGTTTAAATCTGAGTTTGAAAGAGAATATACGTGGCTTAACGGATTTATGAGAAATGTTTACAGATTTGCAGATAAAGAGGCTATGATTTCTCCCGAAACAAAGACTGCTTGGACATATTCTGAACTTAATTCAGAAGCAAACCGTTTTTCAAATGCGATTTTGGACGCCGGAATAATAAAAGGCGGAGTAGTGATGTTCCAACTTTTGAATTGCCCGGAATTTGCGTTTGCATATATCGCTTGTCATAAAACAGGTACAGTAAGTTGTCCGATAAATTTCAGATTGTCAGCCGGTGAAATTGCAATAACTATTGAGGACAGCAGACCGACAGTATTTATATATGAATCAATCAACAAAGACGCTGTTGAACAGGCACTGAAACTTTCAAAATTCACACCGAAAGTGATAATTATGGTGAACGAAGAAGGAGCGGCTCCTATACCTGGTACGGTAAAATATTCGGATTTTGTGAAGAATGCATCGGCAGAAAATCCGAATTTGAATTGGAATCTTTCTATATATGATGAAACGACAAGACTTTATACATCGGGAACAACAGGCAGACCAAAGGGTGTTTGTATAACAAGTATTAACGAAGTGCTTTCGGCGCACGATGTTATGATACATTTCCCGTTCTCGTCAGAGGATAAGTCTATGAATACAACACCTTGGTTCCACAGAGGCGGTTTGCATTCGGGCGGTCTTACACCGACATTTTATGCGGGTGGCTGTGTTACGATAATGCGTAAATTTGACGCGGCTTTGACGCTTAAATATGTGGAAGATTATAAGCTTTCGTTCATAATCGGTGTACCGGCTGTTTTGGAACGTCTTACGGAGGCTCAGGAGAGAAACGGCAGAGATTTGAGTACACTTCACGGTATCGTTACAATGGGTTCGCCGCTTGAACGTGCGGCTTGTATGCGTTATCAGAGAGTGCTTACACCGAGAATATTCAATGGCTACGGAACAACCGAAACTTTCTGGAATACATTTCTTAGACCGAATGATTTACCTGAAATGGCGGGTACAGCGGGCAGAGCTTGTACTGATGATGACGTGCGAGTAGTAAAGGTATTTGAGGACAGACGTGCCGAACCTCACGAAATTGTTGCTAAAGATAATTGCGAAGTGGGTGAAGTGATTATCCGCTCACACGCAAAATCAGCGTATTTCTACTATAATAATGAGGGTGAAACGGAGCGTAAATTCCATAACGGATATTTGTACACAAACGACCTCGGTACTTGGGACGAAAATCATTTTATTACTATTGCCGGAAGAAAAGACGATATGATTATTTCACAGGGTGAAAATATTTATCCTACGCAGATTGAAGAAGTGCTTAATTCACATCCGAAAGTTGCGGACAGTATCGTTACCGCCGTTCCGGATAAAGCACACGGCGAAATTGTTACGGCATATGTCGTAAAAGCAGATGAATCGCTTACTGTTGACGAACTTGAAGAATTTTGTAAAAACAGTCCTATGATTTCAAACTATAAACGTCCGAGATATTATAGATTTACAGCGACTATACCGACAAACGTTACGGGTAAGAAACTTCATTATAAAATTAAGGAAATGGCAAAGAATGACCTAATAAACGGACTTTTAATTCGTGCATAAAGCGAAAGAACTGTGTTTTTACACAGTTCTTTTTTGTGCAATTGTAAAATTTGGGTTGCAAAAGATAAGAAACATGATACAATAATGTTAGTACAAATAAAAAATGGTGGGGATTATTGTGTGCAAAATAATGAAGGTTATAAAAACGGAAGATAAAGTTATTATTGATTGCCTTGTAGAGAATATGGGTTTTGTGAATGCTAAGTCGTTTCAAATAATTGACGAAAATCAAAAGTCGTTTGTGACGAAAAAATTTGAAATAGACAAGCCGAGATCTTGTTTTTCTGTATCAAAATGTATTTGGGTTATCTTAAAAAGTGATGTCCCTGATAGTTTTCTTAAAGTTGGTAATGAAATATGCTTTTTATGAAAAGAAAATATGTATTGATAATATGATTTTTTACAGAAGTTTGTCTTTTACAATTTATTTACAAAATATCAAACAATATTGTAATTTAGTGGCATATGTTGTATTATATAACATAGGGGGGAGAAAGGACTAATATACAATATGTATACAATTTTGCAAGAAGAAAAGAGTATTGAGGGAGTGGTAAAGACTACATACGGCATTAAATGTGAGGAAATGGCTGTTAATGACGTGTCGCCAAACAAAAAAGAGGTGACGGAATTAATCGACAGGCTGAACAAATACGGATTGTCACCCTGTCATCTGCAAGATGTAATTGAAGATTTTATCTGACAGAAAAAGCAAGCATTGTTTGTAGCAGTAGCTTGCTTTTTTTGTAACTTTAATCGGAGGTGTTTGTTACTCGAAATACTAAACAGTCGCTCATTGACGGAAGGGGAAATGTATGATACAATTCAATATAGATTTCTTGTATCGCATAACGTCACATTCTGTCAGAAAAGTTATCTGACAAATAAAACTGAGAAAGGGATTTGTTTAATGATGGATACAACTATAATTTATAACGATTACCTTTCGGGCGATGCAAAAGCTCTTGAAAGGCTTATGGAGATTTACGGTGACAAGCTGACGCTGTACATAAACGGATATATAAAAAATCTCCACGATTCGGAGGACTTGTTGATAGAAGTTTTTGCGTATCTGATCAGCAAACGACCGAATATTAAAAGCAGTTTTGAAAGTTACATATATAAAGCGGCTCGAAATCATGCACTGATGTTTTTGAGAAAAGCAAAAAGACACATCATTCTTACAGAGGAGGAAATGAATTTTTGCATAGAAAATACATTTGAAGATGAAGTGTGCATTGCGGAGCGAAACAAGCGGATTTATGACTGTATGGAATATTTGCCGTCCGCTCAAAAAGAGGCTCTTTATCTTGTATACATTGAGGGAATGAGTTACAAAGAAGCCGCTGCTGTTTTAAGAAAGTCGGCAAAACAGATTGATAAGCTGTTGCAACTCGGCAAAAAGAAATTAAGACCTTTACTTGAAACGGAGGGGATAAAAAGTGCGTTCAACGACTGAAAGAATAAAACTGGCGAAAAAACAGGCTGATGAAATAAAAAAACAGCGCAACGAAAAAAGACATAGACTGGCGGTCATCTCGTGCTATTCGTTTGGCATTGCTTTAATCGTAGTTATATCGGCACTTGTATGTAATTTGAATTTTGCGGGATTTGAGCAGACGCCGATGCATGACACAGCCAGTATTTTTGCCAACAAAGGCTTTTTGGGGTATGTTGTTGTAGGAATTTTGGCGTTTTTACTTGGCATTTCGGTAACTTTGATGTGTGACATTCTTCATAAAAGAAATAAAGAGAGGAATGAGGGGAATGACAGAACTGACAGATAATCTTTTACAGCTTTTCTGCGTTTTTATCTGCGGATGCTGCTCCTGTATTTCGGCAATACGAAACAGAAGTTACAATCTACTTTTGGTATTGCTTTTTTACCTGAGTTTCGGAATGGGGCTTGCCTATTGGGTACTGTACCTTATATTGTTAGGCACTTCTCCGCTTGTGTTCTGTGTTTCGGAACTGAGCTGGACGGCATCGTATATTTTTCTTACCTTACGTCTTTATGCAGATGTACCGAAAGAAAAACATAAAAATAAAGCGATATTTTGGATTTTACCGTTGTTTTCTCTGGGCATGGGTATTTTCTTTTGTTTGCGGGGCAGTTATTTTGAGAACATCTTAATGGGCACGACGATGGGTATATTGGGCTTTTATGCGGTAAAAGGTATATATTTTGCAAAAATTCAAAAACAGACGGGTAAGCTGTGGATTTTTGCGGCGGCTTTGATTTTTTATGCGGCGGAATATCTTTTGTGGGGTTCTTCGTATTTTATTGCGGAAAACACCTTTATAAATCCGTATTATTTGGTTGACATATTTATAATGAATCCGGCTCTTATTCTGATAGCCGTTGCACAGAACAGGGAGGAAAAGCTATGCCGTACAATATAGAAAATATATTTATATGCCTTGCGGCTCCGTTTTTGCTTGCCGCACTCGGTACAAATACCGGCAACAGAAAAAATTACATTTTTATAGTTCTCGGATTTGTCTGCTGTATTATATCCGCCTATTTGAATACATTTTTTTCGGTGCTTTACGGTGCACAGGAAACATCTGCTGTATTGGAAATATCACCTGTTATAGAGGAAACGGTAAAACTCATTCCTCTGTTGTTTGGTTTGATTGTTTTTGAACTTCAACCGCAGGAGGGGGATAATATTATTTTTAATATTGCGGTGGGATTTGCCACCTTTGAAAATATCTGTTACCTTTTGGAACACGGAACGGGTAATTTGTTTTATTTATTAGTACGCGGTTTTTCGACCGGAGCTATGCACATTACATGTGCTTTTATAATCGGTTACGGACTTAGAGTATTCCGCCGACCGGGTGCGTTAAAGGCATCAGGCATTTTTGCGCTGTTGTGTGTCGCGATTACATTTCACGCAACGTTTAATATGCTTATGAAAACCGACGGTTTAATAAAGCAATTTGGATATGCGGTTCCGATTGTTTCTTGTCTTATTCTGTTTCTGCTGAAATACCGTTTCAGAAAAATAACTGATTCAAAATAACTCTGTTTTATTCAGACCGGAAAAAATCCGGTCTTTTTTGTTTTTTTAGGGGGAAATTTTATATTTTCAAGCACCTATATAATAAAAGGGTGGATTGAGGAGGTGTGTGAATTGAAATCTAATGCGGAAAGAATGAATTTAGTTTTCGCACGTGCGAAAAAGATAAAACATTGCAGGGAGACAAAAAAGCTGAATTTCTGCAAAGTGGCAACCGCCCTGCTTTCCGTTCTTTTGCTGTGCTGCACCGCATTATTTCCGACATCGTACAAAAGTGCGGCGGTTGCAGGTTATTGCGGTGCAATTCTGCTGATAGACGGAATGGGCGGATATGTACTGACAGCGGTTGTGACTTTCATAATCGCAACGGTGATTACCGTAATTTGTATCAAAATAAAAAACAGGAGGGACAGAAAATGAGCAAAAAAATAGTGTCGGTGATATTATCACTTTGCATCATAGTTTGCGCGCTGCCGATGAATATTCTTGCGGCGCCCGAGCAAAACGAAACACTTACCTTTAACGACGGTAAAACGCTTCTTCTGCAAAACGATTATATAAGCTTTTATTTCTACGATTTGCAGTATCAAACCTATACGGCAACGGTTCCGAGGGCGATCGCAAAGGAAACAGGCGAGGTTTTTACACAGGATATTCAAGCCCCGGACTGCCAACTTAATATTTATACCGGCGGGGGAAATAAGAAGAAAATCTATCCGTATATCACACTGCAAAAAGCGGAATTTGTGTCTGAAACGCCGAACGGAAAAAATACCGCAATTAAGGCAGAATACAACATGGAAATGGTTCTGAACGATATTCCCGGAACTCCGTACGGCACAATAATGCCGGCAAAAGCAACGGTTTATCACGAGCTTGTATGTCTTGACAAAAAGGATAAAACGGCTTGGGGCGTTTTGACAACCGTCAGTGAAATACAAATGAACAGAGATGATTTCCCCGAACATGATTTGTACTTTGAGTGGCGGTATGTGATGAACAATTTTACCGGAATGGGTCACAGTGAAACCGCAAACAGCTCCGGAGGTCCGGCGATTAAGATGGATCGCACAACAGTAACCGAAAGCGGTGAAATAACAACGAAAAGTTCGGTTGTAACAGGCAAAATTGATGATGTGTCAACAAAGCACGTTCCGAAAGGGTATACCTTGTGGGGCGATGTGGACGGCGTTTATGTTAATGAAATTTACACAGACGCATATCCGTGGGCAAATCCGTTTGTCGGTCTGTCCGATTACTACAATAAGTTTGATATTGTGTACTGCGGAGATTCTCCGCTGCGTGTAAGTCTGCCACAGACAGTTACAGTGAGGCCAAACGATTTTCCTGTTCTTACATGGGTGGAAAGCAAAAGCTACTGTGGCTTTGACCTTGACGCAAATACGGAAATGTCGGTCGGTGCGCAGTATCTATGGGGTTATCGTAATCTGAAAACACTGAGCGAGGAGCTTCCGACAAAACCTGACGAAATATCATCAAGTTTTTTCGCAAAGCGTCTTGCGGTATTTGAGTTAAACGGTGCAATTACCGTTGAATATGTCTCGGATGACGCCACACTTGAAAGTTTAAAAAAGAAATATAATGCATCTCCTGTTGCACAAATAGCCGGCGAGTATAAAAGCACAAACGGTTCTTCTTTTGAATTTACCGGCGGAGCGGCAACGCTTTCTCCGTCTGTGACGGCAACGTGGGACGAAAATAATGGCGGAAAGTTGATTATTTACAAAGACGGACGAATCGAACAGCACGGCGTTAATTTGAACGCTCCGTCATTCAAATTCTATCAGCCACGAAACGGTGCGGAAGACTCTTTGAAAATTACAATGTCAAAAGAAGGTCTTTCGTTTGATATTGAACCCGACAAAAACAACGCAGTGATTTTTGTTGATATTCCGTATGCGACGACAAAGTTGGAAAAAGCAACCGCCGATGCGGACGGCAACCTTGTTTTTAACGGTGAAATCGGATTCAAAACAGTATTTGACGGTGCTGAATTTTCGCTTGAAAAGTTGGGTTACGGTTTAGAAGAAAAGACGGTAAACGGCAAAAAGAAATATGAATTTAAGGTAAACGGCGTAAAAGCAAAAGGCAGCTTTGACACCGCCAAGATGATGGCGTTGGAGCTTGCAAAGGTTGAGGGTGAAGTAAACACCTTTAAGGGCGAGGAGCGATATGCGTTCAGTCTTGAACTGAATGCCTTTGACCTTTTTGAAACCGAGGCGGCACTTGCTCTTGAACGTAGCAATAACGGCGCTCTTATCCCTGACGAGTTATGGTTTTATGTAAAATCATCACCGGGAATTGTACTTGTTCCGCCTGTTCCAATAGGACAGCTTAATGGCGGAGGTGCCGGTTTTAAGGATCTTGCCGCAACGGTAAACGGCAATTATCTTGCCATTCCTCCTGTAAAATTACGCGGTGCATTGACGGGAACGTATCTGCATCTTATCGAAGGAACAGGTAACATTATTATAGGACCGAGCGAGATTTCACTAAAAGCGACCGATGTTAATCTTGTAGGTGCAGGGGCGGCAACGCAGATTGTCGACAGCTTCGGCTATTCCTTAAAATTAAACGGACAGGAACGCAGTTATAAAGGTAATACATATGAAGGCATTTATTTCGGCGGCTCAAAGGAGCTTGCATTAAATCTGCCGAGTAAACAGATAGACGTTATAACGTTTGATTCTTCTATTGAATTGGGTGCTTTCGGCGGAGTGAATAACAGTAAGGATTATCTGTATCTTGCAATCGGTGCAAACGGCACGGTTGCAGGCAGAGTTCAGATTCCGAAAAGTAGTCCCGTCCTTGCCGGCAAAGGGTTTAACGTCGGAAATATTAATCTGATCGTAGGCGGTCAGACGGCTTTCCCAATCAGAAACGTCACAGTTGAGGAGGGTATGAAGCAAGCCTTCCAAAATGTCGATGTGTACCTCGGCGTGGTGGCTGAGGTGGGCGGTTGGTTAGCCAGTGCGCGAGCATGGGTACTTGTGCCGAAAATCGTAGAGACCAACTTCCGCAAAGGCGGCGGCTGGGATATTGAGTTTAAGATGTTAGGCTATATGCCTGAATGGAACTGGGCGGATAAAGGTGTGTCACCGGTTGTAAGTATGCTTGCGGAAGACAGCGATGCGAATTTTGCGGCGGTGCGTGATGAGAACTTTGTGCTTGCAAACACCGGCGTGAGTCGGACAGAAATCTCAGCAAGCGCCGGTACAGACGAAGCACCGTATATCGTACTTGCCTTTGACGGAAATCTAACCGAGGAGCAGATCAAAGAGAACCTAAAGATTTTCAATGACAGAAACACTGAACTTAATATCGACTGGATGACTGATGACAGTCAGTTTAATCCTGACGAAGATGTCAGCGCGACAACTATTGCAGATATGGAAAAAACAAACGCTGACGGCAAAAAATATCGTCTGGCTCTTCTGCGACTTAAAGAAGACGGAAAGTATATCGTTGATGCAGGCGGGTTGACCTTTACCGATGAAAAGACATTTTCTGTTGAGCCGTTTGAGAAGTTGGCACTGACACTGAATGACAATCAAATTTCCGGTAAGGTGAAGTATGCCGTGGATAATGCGCCTTACGTTATCCGCACTTATTTTTCAAACGAAGAAGGCGGAGCGGACTATATGATTTCAGAACAGGAAATCAGTGATACCTCAAATATTGAACTTTCCGTTCCTACATCGGGTGCGATAGCACCGACAGGTGAATATTATGTAACAGCCTTTCTTATGACGAAAAAGCAAGCAGATCTTAACGGTGACGGTAAGGAGGAAGACGCACTTATTGCTATTGATAATCAAGCGTTTAACACAAAAGTTGCATATACCAATGTAAACGAACCGTCCGCACCGACAGATGTTACTCTGCAAACATCAGGAAATGAGGTAATGCGTGCGGAGTGGAATGCGTCAGACAATGTTGACGGTTATAGTGTGAGAATTTATGAGGAAAAAGACGGCGAATGGACAGACACAGGATTTGGATATGATTTGGATAAAGACACGACAGCGGTTGATATGGCATTAACTGTCGGAGGAAACGGCGTTCGTGTAAATGAAAACGGAGATACCGCGGAGTCTGTTCCTGCCGAGAATTTGTTGCCTGATAAGACATATAAAGTCGGTGTTCGTGCATACAAAAAATCGGAATACGGAAAGTATTACAGTAAGGAAACCGAATCCACAGGCGAATTTCTTCCTAAATATACACCTATGGATATAGCACTTTCAATGAACGGTAACGAATGCACTGCCGATGAAAACGGCGTTTATCACGCGTATATCGGAGGCGATGACAATACTTTGTCTGTAAGCGGATCGGACGCTGATGCGACATTTAAACTGACAAGAATGGACACAAATGACCAAATACCAAACGAAAACGGTGAAAACACCTTTGCAATTCCGAAATTTGAGGGAAGTTTGATGTTCAAGATTGACGGTATTTCCGGCAAGGATGTAACAAGTGTATTCCTACTTATTAATATGGATAAAGAACCGCCTGTTCTGACACTTTCATCTGATATATTTTATGCAGACAATGAAAGCGGCGACTATACGATAACAGGAATATCAGATGCGGGTAGCAGAATTATGTACGGCGATAATGAAGAAGTTGTTGCAGGCAGTGACGGTAAGTTTGCTGTTTCGGGAAAACTCTATGAAAGTCAAACAAGCGGTGTTATTATGCTTTGTGCACAGGATTTTGCCGGAAATACTTCAACACCGCAGACTGCACTTGTTATAAAGAAAATATCAAACACCGTAACGGTAAATGACAGCTATGCGGAAAATTCGGGTAGCGGAGAGTATTCAGAGGGTGAAACGGTAACGATTAAGGCCGGCGAACGCAGCGGATATAAATTCAGCGGTTGGACGACAGACGACGGTGTACAGTTTGCGGACAGCAAGTCGGCAGAAACAACATTTACAATGCCGAGTAAAGCCGTAACCGTAACCGCTAACTGGACAAAATTAAGTGGCGGTAACGGAGGCGGAGGCGGTAATGTACGTTATACCGTTTCATTTGAAACAAACGGCGGTAATGATATTGCAAGCAAAACCGTTACAAAAAACAGTGTTATAAAAGAGCCGGAATCGCCGATAAAGGACGGATTTGACTTTGAGGGCTGGTATACCGATAAGGGACTCAAAACAAAATATGATTTTACTGAAAAGGTAACAAAGAACTTCACGCTATATGCGAAATGGACGGAAAAGGATAACGGTGAATGGAAAAATCCGTTTACCGATGTTAAGGAAAATGACTGGTTTTACGATTCGGTGAAATACGCGTATGAAAATGACTTGATGAAGGGCATATCAAACACAGAATTTGCACCTGACAGCGAAGTTACCAGAGCGATGTTTGTAACGGTTATCTATCGTATGGAAAATGAGCCGCAGACGGGAAAATGTGCTTTTACTGATGTTGAAAGCGGTAGCTATTACGAAAGTGCAGTTGCTTGGACGAATGAAAACGGTATTGTTTCGGGTATTTCTGAAGATTGTTTTGCTCCGAATGAGCCAATTACCCGTGAACAGATGGCGGCGATTATTTATCGCTATGCAGCGTTTAAAGGATATGACATAACTACAAGCAGCAACACATCTTATACGGATAACGACAATATTTCGGATTATGCAAAGGACGCTGTAATATGGGCGGCTGAAAAGTCCGTTATGACAGGTAATACAGACGGTAGCTTTGCACCGAAAGCAAACACGACAAGAGCACAGGCTGCTTCAGTATTTATGCGTATGGTTGAAAACTTAAAATAAAATATTGAAATTCCTCTCATAAATAATGAGAAAAAAGACCGCTCGGAATAGAGGTGAAATGCCTTTATTGACGAGCGGTTTTTGCTTGCGATAAATTCACAAAGTAGTTGGATTGCCTGACACCTGAGCATCCTCATACTGAAAAAACAATAAAAAAAACCGAGTGACATACAAAACTTTAAAGTTCTGTAAGAACACTCGGTATGGTACGGTTACGCTTACAGAACCTGTACACAAATCGCATAAAATCAAGGGTTTTTAACAATGTTAAAAAATAATAAAAATCACAGCACATTCAAAATACAGATGCCAATACCATATAGTGTTTGCACCAAAATACAGGAAAAAAGAGATATATGGTCAATTAAAACGTGATATAGGGGAAATGCTCCGAAAATTGTGTGAACAAAAGGGGGTAGAAGTAATAGAAGCAGAAGCATGTCCTGACCATATACATATGCTGGTAAGTATTCCGCCATATTTAAGTATAGCACAATTCATGGGATTTCTCAAGGGAAAAAGCTCACTAATGATATTTGATAGGCATGCAAATTTAAAATATAAATATGGTTCAAGGAATTTTTGGTGTAGAGGTTATTATGTTGATACAGTGGGACGGAACAAAAAAGTAATTGCAGACTATATCCAAAATCAGCTTGAAGAAGATTATGCATCAGACCAGATTAGTCTGAAAGAGTATATGGACCCGTTTACGGGTAGCGAGAGAAAGTAGGCAAAAAAGACAGCCGCACGTGAGCGGCTGCCTGAGATAGTAATGCGGTGTCAGGCTTCAATGCCCCTTAGAGGGGTTAAGCCTGTAATTGTCCATTCCAGGGACTGTGTAAACCACCAGTCTACTGGTGGTTATGATTCGTGATTATAATAAGCGTTTATATATTCTTTTGGCGTCATACCGACATTCTTTTTGAAAGTACGGAAAAAATGTTCATAGCTTGAATATCCTGTTGCTATCTGCGCTTCCGCAACTGTAAATCCCTCGCGAAAAAGTTGTTTTGCCTTTGTCATTCTCTGTAAAATAATATAATTGCTTATTTGCGTATTCGTATGCTTTTTGAAAATTCGTGATATATGATTAGGTGTTAAATAAAACTTTTCTGCAATATCCGTAAGATGAATATTCTCAACAAGGTGCGCGTTTATATACTTGATAATCTGATTGACCGTTTGCTGCGTTCCTGTAACTCTCTTTTCCACCTCGTCATTTTCAGCGTGAGTATAAATCAATCCGTCTATAATTTTCAGAATATCAAAAAAAATTGATATTTCAGAAAAGGTATCGTTGTTTTTACAGGCGATAAAATCCTGCATACGATTAAGCAATAATGCTTTTTGTTTATCATCAAGAGTAATAACGATAGGTTTTTTTGTATCAGTAAAATAGCTGTATCTTTTATTGCCCGCTATAAAATTTTCAAGCCATTCCGTACTGATAGTTATAATATATCGCTTATACTCACAGTCAGGAAGTTGTGTAAACTGATGAATACAATATGACGGTATTATAAGCAGCGAATTTTCTTTGAGCGGCATTACATTATCACCGAGCAGTATATTTGACAGTGGTGTCAAACTTATATACAATTCAATCGCATTATGCGTATGTGGTGGCATTTGAATTGTAGGAATTTCATTCCTGTATATCACCTCAAATTTATTTTCAAACGAAGAATATCGGATAGTTTTATTCATACGTTCACCCCCTGCTTTTAGTATATCATATTGTGGAAATCAACGCAATATAAAAATGCGTGAATTTATCATAAAACAGGCATTATTTTGACATATACAAAATCAAGATGATGTTGTATAATAAAATTAACAATAAATTAAGAAATAATTTAAGGAGGCAGACCTATGAAATCAAAAGTTTTCAAACGTATTTTGTCCGCAATATTATCTATACAGATGATATGCGCATTTACTCCGGCTATTGTCTTAAATGCAAACGCGGAAGAATTGCAGATGTATCTCAATGAAGATTTTACATCGGAAAATAACAAATGGACGGGCAAGACAGAAAATATGGAAATCTTAACCGACGAGGAAATTCCGTATATGCGCTATACAGCAGCAGACACAGAACAAAAGATTACACGAAAGGTTGACAACACAATTTCCGGTGGCAGCGTATATGTCGCAGAATTTGATGTAAGATTTTCAGACGCAAATTCGGGTGTTGTAGAATTATACGGCGGCTCGAAGCTTGGCCCTACTGTCATTTTTGACGGAGAGAAAATAAAAACCAAATATGGTAGTCCGTCAAACTACGATACTATGTATCAGGGTGCGGAAGCGAATAAATGGTATAATGTGAAATTTCTTGCAAACGGAACAACAAGTATGGTCGGCTATACTAAGGCGGCAGGTACAGACGAGAAAGCACAAGCGACAAAATCAGAAAAAGTAATCAGAAATTTAAAGAATACAATATTTTCACAATTTAATGTTACAAACAAAGTAAACGGCGAAAGCGATATACGCTCCGGCGCGGTTGACGTCAGAAATATGAAAGTATATAAACCTGCGCCGACGGAGGTTATTATCGGAGTAACAGACGATATAAGCAAGGTTTCTATTCCTGCCGAGGGAACAACAAAAACAGTAAACTATCTTGTCGCAGCGGCTTCGTTTAACGGCGTTGATTTATCAAGCTATGAACCGTTGTCAAAAGAATTAGTAAAGTTTGAGCTTTATAATTCAGATGATACAGAAAGTTTACAGGAGAATTTACCGACAGGCATAACATTAAATCCTGCGACAGGCGTTTTAACTGTAAGCTCCGACGCGAAAGCAGCTGAATACAATGTCAGACTTTTAAGCTATGACGGCACGGTATATGACAGCAAAAAAATTACCATAGCGCAGGCAGGCTTAGCGGCTTCTGTAAGTCTGATAAATCCAGCTGAAAAACTTCCGATACCAAATAACGGTACTGTCAGTACAGAATTTTTTGCACAATGCTATGACAAGGCAGGCAGCGAAGCATATGGAATACCGCTTAAATGGTCGCTTTTAAATGCTGACGAAACAGAATTAAACGATAGCGGAATAAGCATAGACGAAAACACAGGTGTTATTTCTTCAACTTCATCAGCAGCGGCAAGCTCTTTTAAGGTAAAGGTTGCATTAGAAGATAATCCTAATGTTTACGAAATTTCAGAAGAAATAGAAACATATAAAATGACTGCTTCTAAAATAGATATAATCGGAGCGGATATGTTACAAACCGCGTCGCAGGTAAGTGAAACCTATACAATAAAAATATTCGACCAATACGGAGCGGAAATGCCGTCAGAGGAATTAAGCGGCTGGAACGCTGAAAATATGACAGACGGTATCACATTTGAAAACGGAGTGCTGACAGCCGCTGCAAACAGCGACAGCGACGTTATAATTAAGGCAACATCAGGCGATATAACCGCAAGCAAGACAGTAAGAGTATATAAGCCTGTATTATCAGAAATCGCCGTAGACGGTGATATGTCAATAGAAATACCGAAAAGCGGAAATAAGAGCTTTACATATACCGCAAAAGCATACGACCAAAAGGGCGTTGAAATTAAGAATACTGACTTTTCGTGGAGCATGGAAGCATATGACAATAACGGCATAACCTTTGACAGCGCAAAGGCTATGATTACAGCAGACGGCGCAGCAACAGAACAGACTATAACGGTTACCGCTTCAACTGCTGATGTAAACGGCAGCTTAAAGGTTGTAGTTACAAAAAATCCGTTTACATACAAGCCTGTTGACGGCGGCTTTGAAATTGATAACGGAAACAAAAATTATACGCGTCCTATATATGCGGCGCATACAAACGATAATGGCGAAACCTCGTTCAGATATATCTATTATCTCGGCGACAGACCGAAATTGGTATTATCAAATGCGGGTACAGGCACAAGTTTTTTCCGTTTCGCTCATATGTTTATTGGAATAAAGGACGGAAAATGGCTTGATGAAATGAGCAATATAACTGCAAGATATGTAAACGGACACGAGGAATATGTCATAAAAGACAGTTCCTTTGAGGGTGAAATAAAGCTGACATATACACGCTCGGACAAAATCGACGCTATGCTTGTAAAAGCGGAGCTTCCCGACAGTGTAAAGGATAAGCTGGTAGTTGCAGCGGCAGGCGGAAACCGAATAGACAGTAAACAGCCTACGGGTGGAAATTCAAGCGCACTTGAATTTAGTCCGTCTGATACAAATTCAACTGTTCCGACCTTTACTGATAATTCATTCAGTATCACAGGCTCATATGCTACAATAAGCGGCACATCAAATGTAAAAATGAATTATGCCGCAAAGGACTCGTCAATGTACAGTTCAGGAGTGGACGCGTTATTAACCTCAACAGCGGCAAATCAACCAATGGTGGTAGGTACGACTGACGGTAATACCGAAAATACGGTGTATATGATGATTACGACAGATAGTCCGTCTGAAAACAAATATTTTAATGAATATCAGACAAACGCAAGAGAAATATTCAATGACAGCGTTAATTATTTTAAGGGAGTTGCGGAAACAATTAAAATAGACACACCGGATCCGTATATAAATTCAGCTATGCGCGCTCAGGTTATGGCAATGGATAACATATGGGATAATCCTGTTATAACTCACGGGGCAATCGGCTGGCATAACGGACAAGGCGGCTGGCGCGGCGGCTATTGCTTTGTAAACGCAGGCTGGAGCGACAGAATAAAAACTAATATTCAAAATTATATTGCAAGACAGGAGAAAGATACAGGAAGAATATGGGCATATCCATCTCACGACGGACGTTATAATATGAGCCTTGTAATGGTAGACATTATAATGCAGTATTGGGATTGGACGGGAGATGACGCATTCTTTTCAGACGAGGGCGGATATGACTTTATCGCCGGACACCTGAAATTTATGGACGATTATATGCAGGTTCCCGGAACAAATTTATATGAAAATTGGCTTGACGCTTGGAATACTGATAATAAGTGGAATAACGGCGGCGCAGGCTCAATAGCCACAGCATATACTTGGAGAGCATATAATACAATGGCAAAAATCGCGTCAAAGCTCGGTAAGACAGACGACGCGGCAGCATATCAGACAAAGGCTGATTTAATCAAAAAGGATATGAACGAGCAGCTTTGGAACGCTGACACAGGCGTATTCGGCGAGGTAAAGGAACGCTTTGGTTACGGCAGACTTAACGCCGCGCCTGATTTATCTTCAATATACACTCCTGTTGATATGGGTATTGCGACTGACGAGCAGGTATATCAGATGATGAGATTTACCGATTACGCTGTTCCGAGTGTTGCAAACTTAGATAAAATTTGGGATAATATAGATTTTAAGTATTCTTCAAACAGACTGCCCGAATATTATTCAAGCGACGGATTGTATGTTGAGGAGGTTATGAATAATGCCCTTGCATATTTTGAAAACGGTCAGCGCGAAATGGGAATGAAGCAGTTCAGAGCTTGTCTTGTTCCCCTTATGAAAGGAAGCTCGGCAGGTCAGGGAACTGTTCAGCATATCGTAAAAGCCGATTTATCAAATAACGGTCATATTGACTTCGCAGACTGCACATCCCAATATGCGAGAACAGCGGCAGAGGGTATATTCGGAATAAAAGTAAATGTTCCGGACTCAAAAGCTGATATAAAGCCCGGTTTCCCCGCAGATTGGAAATATGCGTCTATAAAAATGGACGCTGTAAGCTATGACTATAAATACGAAAATAACACAGATAAATTCAGCGTAACATCAAAAGAAAATTTAAGCTATGAAATGCACGTTCCGACAAGAAGCTCAAAAATTACAAGCGTTAAGGTAAACGGCACGGAGGTAACAGACTACACTGTTGATAATTTTGTGAATGTAAAAACTCCTGTCGGCAACAGCGCGGTTGTCGAGGTAACATACGCAAATGACGAAATCGCAAAAGTAGAAACGGAAGCTGTCGGCGGTAAAAACTCCGATTACACTGTTAAATCAAACGGTAAAATCACAGCGATTTCAGACCCGCAGAGCTTAATTACAAATACGGACGGTATCAACACAGATACAATAACAGTAAAATTAGGCGAAAAGTCAGGACATCATACATTCTTTGTTACAGTAGAGAAAAACGATATGACCGCAGTGTTGCCTGTTGACCTTGAAATTAAGGACGCAGTTGAATTAACCGATATGGAAATTGTTACAGGCGCAAATGCAGGAATAAAAGTAAAGCTCACAAATAACACTGAAAAACAGCTTACATTAAACGCTGTATTGTCAACCGTAAGCGGAAAAGTTACAGAAGAAAATATAACAATAGCTGCAAAAGGCGCAAGCAATGAAATTCTTGTACCGATTGAAAATGAAACTGATTTAACACCCGGCAATAATAAGGTTACAGCAGTTTTAAGCGGAGATATAGACAATACAATTTACGGCGAAATTACCGCTTGGGATTTAAAGGATACCGTAACAAATACTGCGGAGCAGTATCAGACAATATCGCTTGACGGCGTTGTAAATCAGGATTTGAGAACACTTCACCAAAATACATATGACCTCACTTATGAGGGCAACGAGCATTACAGACTTGAAAGATTTTATTGGTCGTCTGACGCAGAAAGAACAGTTCTTCCGAACGGACGCGCTTGGTGGGAGCCGAACAGGGGCACGAATGGTGTTCCGAGCAGTCTTAATTTACCGTCAAGCGGCGGTGAATATACAACTAATATAGGTGTTCCGTTTAAAATTTCATCAGTAGAGGGAAACAATGCGGCGTTTGTATCGCTGTATAATCAGTTCCCCGACAAGATGAATATTCCCGTTAATACAGACGGTTCAAAGATTTACTTTATGTTAAGCGTATCTACAAACAATATGCAGAGCAGAATTGAAAACGCGAGAATTACAGTCAATATGAAAGACGGAACAAAGGAGATACTTCCGCTTACAAACCCTGATAATATTGACGATTGGCTCAATTATCAGCAATCAAAACCGTATGCGGAAACAGGATATGTGCAAATGCTTGGCGACAAGGCACATTCAAATATTCTCGCTCTTGACTTTGGCAAGGTTAATCAAATAAAAAGCGTTGACTTTGAATGTCTTTCAAGCGAGGTCTTAGCAGGTCTGTTAGGAATAACAGTTGTAAAGGGAGAATTTGAAGAACCGTTCTCGGTGGGTGAAATAGAATTTGACAAAACAGAATTAACCGCAGGAGAAACAGTTACGGCAACTTCTGCTATAAAAAATAACGGTGAAACAGATATACCCGTAAATATGATGATTGCATTGTATGATGAAAACGGAACTTTAAAGGAATTGAAAACCGAAAAGCATACAGTAACGGCTAATAGTGCCAACGAATATAGCATTACATATTCAAATTCAGCGATTGAAAGCGGAGATTATATTAAAGCGTTCTTATGGAACAGTTTAGAGAATATGAAGCCGCTTACAGAAGCAAAGATTTTGCGTTAATTCTCTCTCTATATATATTTTATAAATGCCAATTCGGAATATTTCGGATTGGCATTTATAGTATAAGACTTCAAGGAGGATAATATGAAACTGATAAATAAAAACATAAATGTAATTACAATGAAATATCCCTCGTCGTGGCATAAAGTCTTGTGGCGCGAGGGTTTGGTGAGCGGTAACGGAAAAATAGGCGCAAATGTGTACGGCGGTACAAAACGCGAAAGTGTGCTTATAAATCACAGTGCTTTATGGACGGGTACGGAATGTAATCCTCTCCTTGATATAAGCGGAAGTCTGACAAAGACACGTCAAGCAATGGATAACAGAGATTTCAATACGGCAAATTGGATTTTAACAAATGCGCTTACAGAAAGCGGATATAACAATGAGCGCGGTTATCCGCTGCCACTTGCAGAACTTAATATGTCTTTTACAGGCTTTACAGGATTTTCTGATTATCTTCGCGCTGTCAATATGGAAACAGGCGAAGTAAGCTCACAATTCCGTGAAAAAGATGTGTGGGTAAAAAAAGATTTATTCGTATCACGAAAAGACGATATGATACTTCTTAGAATACAGGCAGATAAGCCTTTCTTGGACGCTGTATTTTCATTAGATGTTCCAACAGCTACCGACAGCTCCGACAAAACATATCAATATGTAAAGGAACATAGCCGTACTGAAATAGACAGTAATATTATCATTTATAAATCGCTTAATACCAATAAAAAACCATACGGTGCGGTGGTAAAAATCGAAAGTGCTGACGGTGATATTAAAAACATTGAAAATCGTATCAATGTAAATTGTGCGTCTGATATTCTTATTAAAATAAAGGTGTTTGTAAATGGCTGTCCTGATAAAGACAAGTTGAAATTTGAGAATAACAGCTATGAATATTATCTAAACCGTCATATTCCGCTTCACAGTGCCTTGTATCATAGTGCGGAGCTTAACTTGTTTGAGAACAATGATTTATCGAATGAGGAACTTATGTTAAAAGCGTATAGCGGCAAATCTCCGAATGAGCTTATCGAAAAACTATGGCGGTACGGGCGGTATTTGTTTATATCGGGAAGTTCTAAGGACGGATTTCCGTTTTCTATGTACGGCTTATGGTGCGGAGATTATAAGGCTGTATGGAGCCATAATATGGCGAATGAAAATATACAGATGATGTATTGGCATACCAATATCGGCAATCTGGAGGAGCTTAACAAGGCATTATTAGACTATTATATAAGCAGACTTGACAGCTTTAAGGAGTGCGCCAAAAAACTTTACGGCTGCAATGGTATATTTATTCCGGCAGGAACAACACCGAATATGCCGCTGCCTTGTCAGCTTGTTCCTGTAATTATAAATTGGACGGGTGCAGCGGGTTGGCTGGCGCAGCATTATTATAAATATTATTCCTATACGGGAGATACCGAATATCTGCATAGTGTTGTTTTACCGTTTATGAAAGCGGCGGCGGATTTTTACGAGGATTTTATTGTGTTTGACCAAAACGGACATATAAAAATATATCCGAGTGTTTCGCCCGAAAATTCTCCTTTGAATTTTATTCCAAAAGACAATGTTGATATGGCGCACCCTATGACAAGCGCGGTTAATTCCACTATGGATTTGGCGATAATCAAGGAATTGTTTACAAATTTAATTGAGTTATGCGTCGAGCATAATTTATACGGCAACAAAATTAAAATATGGGAAAATATTGTAAATTCCATTCCCGAATATAGCGTAAATAAAGACGGAGCCGTTAAGGAATGGCAGGACGATGATTTTGAGGACAGGTATTATCACAGGCATTTGTCGCATATATATCCTGTTTTTCCGGGTGATGAAATAACAACAAACGACGATATGGTATCAGCATTTGAAAAGGCGGTTGATTTGAGAGATATTAGCGCACAAACAGGTTGGTCGCAGGCGCATATGGCGTCAATATATGCAAGATTTAATCGTGGCAATGACGCGATGGACTGCTTAAATAATCTCGTAAGAAGCTGTATGCAGACTAATTTTTTCACGCTGCATAATGATTGGCGGCGAATGGATTTGTCTTTGGAAATGGACTCTGCCGCTCCTATTCAGCTTGACGCAAGTATGGGATATGTAAACGCGGTGCAGGAAATGATTTTGTATTCCTCAAAGAAATTGATAAAACTTCTTCCGGCTCTTAGCGATAATATGCAGCACGGAAAAATTACAGGCTGGAGATTTGAGGGCGGCACTATTGATATGAAATGGAATATACCTCAAAATGAGTTTAAAGCAGAATTAACAGCAAGCAAAACATTTAATATAATAATCGAACTGCCTCCATTTTGCACGAATAATATGATTTGTAACAGCAAAAATATTATCTCAAAAAACGGCAAAACGGTTGAGGTTAAATTAACAAAAGGTGATAAATTGATTTTAGGTAATAGTGAACGATTTACTAATGTACAGGAGATATGAATAGAGTAAAAAACGAGAAACCCATTTGCAGGTCTGATAAAAAACTTTATTTATCAAAAAAATAGAATGCTCTAATTCTATCTTTGCACCTATCAATGCGAAAAATGACACTTTAACAGTAAATAACAATGAAAGCGTAATATTGTGTGTATTTATGACACATAGTATTACGCTTTTTTATTTTTATATGGCAGAAAGGTTTGCTCATCAACTCACTATATCCGTGTAGATTTTTTAGAACAAGTTGTATTGGGTGAAATTAGACGATTGACGAAGTTTGCAACACAATATGAAACGGAATTTGCTCAAATAGTTATGGGACATTCTATAAAGGCAGCAGAACAGGAGCAGCGAATGAAGCAGAAAGAATTAAACTCTTTGATTGCACGAGATAAAGAGCTTGATACTCTTTTTGAAAAAATTTATGAAGATAATGTTTCAGGTAAAATATCTGATGAACGATTTTCAAAGTTATCTGTCAAGTATGATACTGAACAAAAAGAGCTTAATATTCGTGTAAAAGAGTTAGAAGATGAACTCGCAAAAAAACAAAACAAGTCTGTTTCGACTGATATGTTTATAACATCTGTCAGGAAATACACAAGAGCAAGAAAGTTGACAACGAAAATGCTGAATGAGTTAATTGAAAAAATAGAAGTCTATCAGGCCGAAGAAATTGACGGTAAACGAATACAACGGTTGAAAATCCACTATAACTGTATAGGGAGTATTGAGATACCGAATATTGATAAATTACCTGAAAATAATGTATCTGTACACACACGACAAGGTGTAGACATTCACTATGCGGCGTGTACAGGATAAATAAAAAACGAGTGTTTTTACAAAACCGTTCAGATTCTGTAAAAACACTCGTAATGGTGCAGATGAAGGGACTTGAACCCCCACGTCGGTGACACTAGATCCTAATGGTTATATAGCATATGTGAAAGAATTATTTTTCTTTCACATATGCTATTTTTAGCTAATATCCAAAAGTGTAATATAATAGGTAAAATTTTCTATACAAATAGGAGTAAATTGTTGAGAATTGTTGAATTATTTAATGTTTTGTGTTATAATGTCTTTAGAGAATACTTAGTAAATTATATATCACAGTAAAATGTGCTATAGTGCCTTATGTTAAATAGGGTCAGCTTTATTGGGGCTCTTACAAGCAGTTGATACGCCACGGTTGTAATCCTCATTACAACCGCGTCGCATCAACTGCTTTAGTGTAAGTGTTCTCGTAATTATTTATGGGTAGGTGATTTTATGGATTGTCGAGTTTATTCTGATGAAATGATTGATAGCATGAGAAATCATTTGGAGATAATAAACGGGCAGATTATCACCTACCCTAAATTTGTTTTTCTTTGCGGAAAGGCATATGAGAATGATATGTACGATTCTTCAAATCGTGGGGTTATCGATAGATATATTAAAGGACAAACTGATAATATATTTATAGTTTTATCCGAAAAGCTATGGGAAGATAGTTTTGATTCTAATATAGACTTATTAACATTTGAGGACTTTTTGGCAGAAGTTAGCGATTGTATTATATTGCTTGTAGAAAGTCCAGGTTCGTTCTGTGAATTAGGTGCATTTGCATACGCAGATAAACTTTTTAGTGATAAATTGATACTCGTGATTGATAAAAAATATGAGAATGATAAATCTTTTATTATAACCGGACCAACTTCCAAAGCTCTGAAGGATGGTTCTGAAGTAGTATATGCAGCTTTGGATGGAACAGGGTTGCTTTCAAGTTCTGGATTGCGTGATGTGTTGAACAAAAAAATATCTGAATTATCATCAAGACACTCTAGTATGAATAAAAAACTACCTAACCTTGATGAAAATAAAATTGTATTAAGTTCTTTTATTATAGAAATATTAGAATTAATCAGAATTTTACAACCAGTGGATAGAAGGGCTTTGCTCGAAATTTATAAAACTGTTAAAAATTTCAAATCATTTACTTTTGTTAAAAAGAATGGAGATAGGTTCCATAATGAAATTAAATTTGATTACATATTAAAGCTTCTTCAGGTAACCAATTTGATTCAGATAGACAAAAATGTTATTTCGTCAAATATACCTGTCAAAACGCCAAATTTGATGTTTAATTATAAAACGAGAAGCGAAAATCAAGAACGTTCAAGACTCTTATGTCGAAAATACAGATATTGCGGAGGAGCCAAATGAGTATAGTTGCAATAATAGCCAAAGATTTGGGGCTTGACGAAAATTATATTTCAAAGATAATCTCAAGGTCAAGTTATTATTATAGAGATTACTTTATATCCAAAAAGAATGGTGGTCGGCGACTGATATCACAGGCTTCACCGGAACTTAAAACTTTACAGTATTGGGTTGTTGAAAACATTTTGCGTAAACTGCCAGTATCTAAGGCCGCATCCGCATATAATAAGGGTAGTTCCATTAAATCTAATGCTTTGATTCATTCACAATCAAAGCACATTTTGCATTTGGATGTTGAAAAATTTTTTCCTTCAATTACTTCAATTATACTTAAGGATATCCTAAGAAGTCACAAAGGGATTGTTGAAGATTTAAATGTTGAACTTGAAACAACCATAGAAACTATCATTAAAATATGTTTTAGAGATGGTCGCCTTTGTATAGGCACAGTTAGTTCTCCGATTATATCAAATATTGTAATGTATGATTTTGATCAAAAATTGCTCTCTTTCTGCAAGGCGAATAAATACAAATATTCTAGATATGCAGACGATATGTACATATCATCAAACAATTATATAAATGAAGATGTCGTGGATTATGTGTCGGCGGAATTAAAAAATATGGGGTTCAAATTAAATAAAGCAAAAACCCGATTCTATTCTTCAAAATATAGAAGAAAAGTTACAGGACTAGTTATTACTACGGATTTCAAAGCTTCAATTGGAACGGCACGAAGAAATGAAATTAAAAAAATGGTATACGATAAATTAATTCATAATACGGGCAATCCCGAACAAATATTAGGCTATTTGTCTTTTTTGAAAGATATAGAGCCTGATACATATAACAATATTATAGTTAAGTATTCAAGGTATTGTCAGGGTGACATTATAAAAGCACTGACAAAACAATAATAAACATAAGATGGAGATTGAAGATATGGCAATTAAAGAAACAATACATGCCAATGGCTTTGATATCAGCATATATACAAACGATTTTCAAAATGAATTTATTTCTCTTACGGATATTGCAAAATATAAGAGCGATGCACCAAATGACGTTATTAAGAATTGGATGCGCTCTCGTGATACAATAGAATTTTTAGGTTTATGGGAATCGTTACATAATCCCGATTTTAAACCCGTCGAATTCGACGGGTTTAGATCCCAAGCAGGAGCTAATGCATTTACTATGTCTCCTACAAAATGGATTGAGGGTGTAAATGCTATTGGCATCGTTTCAAAATCCGGAAGATATGGCGGAACTTATGCCCATTCAGAAAAGCTATTGAAAATCAAGAAAAATTTAATAGCTTTTTTTCGTGCGCTCTTTTTTAGCAAATGGGATTAACTTGGGCGCTTTGCTTACTTTTCGAGTAGCAGAGCCGACCCCCACACCCTAAAAAAAGAGCTGGTCTGGCGAAGCCGATGCTATAAAGTTCGCTCGGAATCCTTAATATTACCAAGTTAATTAACTTGATAGTGTGCCGTAATGGGTCTACGGTTGGAAACCGTCAAGAGCGAGACAGTTGAACTCTATAAAATCAAACTGGGTAGGGCGCTCCTTGTGTACAGCTTATTTTGTTGGGGGAGCAGACAAGCCGATAGTTGGCGCTATCGGCTCTTAAAGCTGACCCCTGTGTTATGTGTAAATCGTTGACCGCGACCATTACACTCAGTGCTATACTCCGATATACGGAAGCCGTATAATGCAGATTGTACCGTTATTTTACGGTACTTCTATGCCCTCGGCTACCTCCTCAACCGGAACCGTATATAGCAGAATAGGGAAAAAGCTAAAAGCCTTTTCCCGATATTCTTTGTATGGTGCAGATGAAGGGACTTGAACCCCCACGTCGGTGACACTAGATCCTAAGTCTAGCGCGTCTGCCAATTCCGCCACATCTGCAAACAACATAATACATTATAGCAGTGAAAAGTTGATTTGTCAATACTTTTTTATAAAAAAATTAAATTTTTTTATTCTTTCAACATATTATGCGTTTTATCAATGATAAAAGTCATAGCGGACGGCATAACATTTATGACGGTATGTTTAGGATTGCCGCCGTATTCGCCGTCAAGGGTCCATTTAATATTCTCATCACATTCAAATTCAAAATACGAAGATTTTACAAACAAATATTCATCGCCGGAATTTTCGCCACGCATAAGATTAATAAGAATATTTTGAAATTCGATAAGATTAGTCGGACGTTTAAAAACGAGCATTTCAAACAATCCGTCATTCAAATCTACATTTTTAAGTTGTTTTGTTTTATGCAATCCCGCAACGGAGGTTGCGTTTAAAATCATACATAGGAATATATCGCCTTCAAATTCGCCGTTATCGTATTTTATTTTAACGTGATAAGACGGCAGGGAAGAAAGCCGTTTCATACCCTCCAAAACATATGCGGTATGACCGAGAATGTTTTTTGCTTCCTGCGGTGTATCATAAGGAACATCGGTAAATGCACCGAATGCGGCAACATAGTTAAAAGTCGTACTGTTAAACTTACCGATATCGCATTTAAACGGAACGCCGTTTACGGCAATATCGGACGACTTCGCTATACTTTTCGGCAATTCAAGAGTAGAGGCAAAGTCATTTGTTGTGCCTGTTGGGATATATCCAAGACAAGGTCTTTTGTCGGCGTCAAATTCCATAAGTCCTTTTACTGCTTCATTTAAAGTACCGTCGCCGCCTGATACAACGATTCTGTCAAATTTATCACCGTTATTTTTTATATAATTATATGCGTCCAAATGTTCTTGAGTCGGACGGACTGTAATATCATATTTGGCTTTGGCAAATTTATCGAGAATATCAAGAAGATGATTTTTTATTTGCCCTTTACCCGAATGTGGATTAAAAATAAAAAGCATTTTCTTTGTCATAGAAATCACCTCAAACTTTTAAGTATTTTATAGATAAATTATACCTTTCTAAAAGAAAATAGTCAAGAAAATACTTGCCATTAATGTAGTTTGCGTGTATAATATTACTATTATGCAACAAATAGGAGGGAAAATAATTGCATATAGTAAAGGAAAAGAGATTTTATATTAATCTGCTCACAATAACAATACCGATTGCACTGCAAAATCTTATCAGTTTTGCGACAAGTATGATGGATACGATTATGTTGGGACGAGCAGACGATACGGGTGTGTTTTTGTCAGCATCATCGCTTGCAAATCAGCCGTTTTTCATTTTATCGCTTGTCTGTTTCGGTTTGGCGGGTGCATCAACTGTACTTAGTGCACAATATTGGGGAAAACGTGATACTGCGTCAATACGGTCGATTTATTCGATTATATTAAAAGTTGCGTTTGTCATTTCAACACTTATGGCACTGGCGGTACTTATATTCCCGCAAGCCGTGATGGGGATATATTCAAATAATGATGAAATAATCGCGGCGGGAATATCATATCTTCGTATTATCGGTTTTGCATATATTTTGTTTGGTCTAAGCAATACGATGATATGTTGTATAAGAAGTATAGAGCTTGTGAAAATATCTGTTGTGGTAAATATTACATCATTCTGTACAAATGTATTTTTGAATTGGGTGCTTATTTTCGGTAATCTCGGAGCACCGGCACTCGGTATTCGCGGTGCGGCGATTGCAACACTTACTGCAAGAATACTTGAATTTTTGATAGTAAGTATATACATTTTCTGCATTGACAAACGTCTTAACTTTAAACCTAAGCATTTGTTCTTGTTTGACAAGATATTTGCGCTTGACTTGTTTCAACACGGATTGCCTGTATTTATAAATGAAGTTATGTGGTCGCTCGGTGTATCGGCACAAGCGGCAATACTCGGACACATTAAATATTCAGCCGGTGACCCTGTTGCAGCCAATTCAATCGCGTCAATGGTGCAACAGCTTTCAACGGTTGTTATATTCGGTATCGCTAATGCGGCAGGAATTATAATAGGTAAATCTATCGGCTCGGGAAAAATTGAAAGGGCAAAGGTTGAAGCGAGAACATTAAAATATTTAAGCTATGTTATCGGCTTTATTGCTTGCGGAGTTATATTGCTTTTGAAGAATTTTGTTATCAATTTCTACACAATTCCGCCCGAAACAAGGGCACTTGCAAATGAATTGATGGTAACGATTGCGTTCATAACTATATTTGTATCGGTTTCATCTGTTACGATTGTCGGAATACTTCGCGGCGGAGGAGATACAAGATTTTGTATGGTTGCAGAAATTATTACGCTTTGGTGTGTTGCAACACCGCTTGCACTGATAGGTTCACTTTTAAGGTTGCCTGTACCGCTTGTACTGATTTTGATGAAAAGTGATGAGCCGTTAAAAAGTTTGGTGGCGGTTATTCGTATAAATAAAAACAAATGGATAAAATCGCTTGCAAGAGATTTTAACAGGGAGGAAGTATAATGAGAATACTCGGAATAGATTACGGTGACGCAAGAGTGGGAATTGCGGTAAGTGATTTGCTCGGCTTTATGGCACAAGGCGTAAGAACGATAAAAAACAGAGGTACCGAAAAATTACTGACCGAATTAAAGGAAATACTTGACGAATACAAACCCGAAAAAATAGTTATCGGTCTGCCGAAAAATATGGACGGAAGTGAGGGCTTTCGTGTTGACGCAACGCACGAATTTGCCGACGCACTTAAAACAATATATGACGGCGAAATTGTATTTTGGGATGAAAGACTTTCGTCTGTCGGTGCGGCAAGGTTTCTGAATGAAACAAATACACGCGGAAAAAAACGAAAAGATGTATTGGATACCGTTGCGGCGTGCATAATACTTGACGGATATTTAAGTTCGCAAAAAAATAAATAGATTGACATTTTAAGTGGTATATATTACAATATAAATAGTTAAAATAAATAACGGAAAGAGAAAGGAATTTTTATAATGGAAAATAACATAATAATGCTTGAAGACGAACACGGTTGTATGATTGAATTTGAAACAATCGATGTATTTGAATTTGAAGGTGTAACATATTTCGCACTTCTTGAAGTTCTTCCTGAAGGTCAGGAAAATGATGAAGTTCTTATTATGCAGGTTGAGGGAGACGTTGAGTCAGAAGAGGCTGAACTTGTAATGGTTGAGGACGAGGCAAGACTTGAGGCTGCATTTAATGAATTTTTAAGACGTGATGAGGAAATGGCAAACGAAGAATAATATCGGCAAAACCATAGAGGTAATGTCAAAATAATTCGTTTTGTAAGTTTTTTTGAAAAACTACAAATTTCCTATTGAAATTTTGTTCATTATGTGCTATTATAATAACAGAAAAACAAAATAGCTAATTACCCTGAGATTTCGCGTTTAAAAGTCTTTTTTTTACCAACACTTCTTAAAAGGGATATTATCTCCGTTTATGGCGTATACGCCTCCGTTCCTTCGGGAATGCCAGTGGACATATAAAGTAAACGGGATTTAGCCCACCTGCATGAGCAGGTAGAAACTCGACTTTAACTGACGGTTATTTTGGGGTTTTTTTATTGCCTGTTTTTTTATTGACAATACAATATTGAAATGATATAATTAAATATGTATATTTATGATAAAAATTACTTCGGAGGATATTAATGATAACAGGAAAACAAAGAGCGTATTTAAGAAAAATGGCGCATCAGCTTGAACCTATATTCCAAATAGGCAAAGAAGGTGTTACCGACGCATTTATTGACGGACTTAACAAAGCACTTACAAAACGTGAAATTTTAAAGGTGCATATACTTGAAACTGCAATGCTTGATACTCGCGATACCTGCAATTACGTTGCGGAACGTCTTGGAGCGGAGCCGGTGCAGGCAATCGGAAATAAGTTTATAATTTATCGTAAATCCGATGAAGAAAAATACAGAAAAATCGAGTTGCCGAGGAAATGAAAATAGGAATAATGGGCGGTACGTTCAATCCTATCCATAATGCACATCTCTTAATTGCTGAAATGGCAAGGGAGGAATACGGACTTGACCGTGTGATATTTATAACGGACGGCAATCCTCCGCATAAGAGTGCGAACGTTACGGCAAAACAACGCTTTGAAATGACGCATATTGCCATAGCGGATAACAGTGCTTTTGAGGAGGACGATTTTGAAATTAATCGCAGTGAAAAATCGTATACGGTAAACACGCTTGGATATTTAAAAGAAAAATATCCGAATGACGATTTGTTTTTTATAATCGGTGAAGATTCGCTTAATGATTTTGATAAGTGGTACAAGCCCGATAAAATACTTGAAATGTGTTCGCTGCTTGTATTTCCGAGAAAATCTCTAAAGTCGCTTACGGAAACGATAAAGGTCGTAAAAGAAAAAATGAACGGTCGGATATTTCCTATATCAGCACCCGTTTTTAGAATATCTTCAACGGATATAAGAAACAGAGTGAAAAACGGTCAGACGGTAAGATATATGCTGCCTGAAAATGTTAGAGATTATATAAATAAGTATCATCTTTATAAGGAAAACGAAAATGATAGATAATTACAAGGATAAATTAAAGAGTACGCTAAGCGAAGAACGATATAAGCACAGCCTTGGAGTGTGTGACGAGGCGGTAAAGCTTGCCGAAAAGTACGGTGCAGATACCGAAAAGGCATATACAGCCGGAATTTTGCACGATTGTGCAAAGGGTTATGACACAGACGAACAGATAAAACTTTGTCAAAAGTACGGTGTTGTGCTTGATGATATAACGCTTGCGTGTAAGCCTGTCATTCATGCACCGCTCGGTGCAAAAATTGCAAAGGCTGAGTACGGAGTGAACGACAAAGACGTGCTTGACGCGATAATGTGCCACACGGTCGCAAAGGAAAATATGTCGCTTTTGGATAAGATAATCTATATTGCGGATATGATTGAGCCTATGCGTGATTTTGACGGAGTGGACGAGCTTAGAAAAGCAGCGTACGAAAATATTGATAAGGCATTTATTCTTGGACTTAAACAAAGCATTGTATTTAATGCACAGAAAAATAAAATAATACACCCCAATACATTATCGGCATGGAATTATATGCTGATGAACGGAAAATAAAAGGAGGGACACTAAATGACTAAGGTTGAAATTATTCAAAAGGCACTTGAAGATAAGAAAGCGACAAATATAGAAGTGCTTGACGTTGCAGAACAGACATCTCTTGCGGATTACTTTGTTGTTGCGTCTTGTCAGTCAACGGTACAGGTAAGAGCGTGTGTTGATGAAATTGAAGAAAAGCTTGAAGAGGCAGGTTTTGAGATAAATCATAAAGAGGGTTACAGAGGCGGCAGTTGGATTTTGGTTGACTGCGGTGATGTAATCGTTCACGTTATGCAGCACGAAATGCGTGAATTTTATGCTATCGAACGTCTTTGGGACGATGTCGGTAACGTAGACGAATCAGAAGAAGAATAAATTTTAAAGGAGCAAATATACAAATGGAGAGTTACAACTTTAAAGCTATTGAAAAAAAATGGCAGGATAAGTGGGAAGAAACAGGTGCATTCCACGCTGAAACAAACAGCAAAAAGCCTAAATTTTATACAATGATAGAGTTCCCGTATCCGTCAGGTGCGGGCTTGCACGTAGGTCACCCGAGAAGTTATACGGCACTTGATATTATCGCAAGAAAGCGTCGTATGGAGGGTTACAACGTACTTTATCCGATAGGCTGGGACGCATTCGGTCTTCCGACTGAAAACTTTGCCATTAAAAACAAGGTACACCCGAAAATCGTAACGGCAAAGAATATTGCTAACTTTACACGTCAGCTTAAAATGCTTGGTTTCTCATTCGACTGGTCAAGAGAAATCAACACAACCGATCCGAGCTATTATAAATGGACACAGTGGATATTCTTACAGCTTTTTAAGCACGGACTTGCATATAAGCAGGAAATGCCGATTAACTGGTGTACCGGCTGTAAAGTAGGACTTTCAAACGAAGAAGTTGTAAACGGTGTTTGCGAAAGATGCGGAAGTGAAGTTGTTCAAAAGAGAAAGAGTCAATGGATGCTTAAAATCACCGAGTACGCACAACGTCTTATTGATGACCTTGATGATGTAAATTATCTTGAAAAGATTAAAACACAGCAGAAAAACTGGATAGGCAGAAGTGAGGGCGCGGAGGTTAAGTTTAAACTTTCAACAGGCGATGAAATGATTGTTTACACAACGCGTGCGGATACACTTTTCGGTGCGACTTATACAGTTATGTCACCTGAACATCCGCTTATCGAAAAGATGAAAGATTCAATTACAAATTATGACGAAGTGCTTGCATATAAGACAGAGGCGGCAAAGAAGTCTGAATTTGAAAGAACAGAGCTTGCAAAGGAAAAGACAGGTGTTAAACTTGATGGAATTTATGCGGTAAATCCTGCAAACGGTGCAAAACTTCCTGTATTCATTTCTGACTATGTACTTGTAACTTACGGTACAGGTGCAATTATGGCAGTTCCTGCACACGACAGCCGTGACTGGGATTTCGCAAAGAAATTCAATCTTCCTATTATCGAAGTTGTTTCAGGCGGTAAGAATGTGCAAGAAGAGGCTTATACAGATGTATACAAGGGTAATATGGTAAATTCCGAGTTCTTAAACGGCTTGCCGGTAAAAGAGGCTATTCCTACAATGATTGAATGGCTTGAAAAGCAAGGTCTTGGAAAGAGAAAAGTAAACTTCAAACTTCGTGACTGGGTATTCTCACGTCAACGTTATTGGGGTGAACCTATTCCGCTTGTACATTGTGATAAGTGCGGTTGGGTGCCTATTCCTGAAAGTGAACTTCCTTTGGAACTTCCTGAAATTGAAACATTTGAACCGGGTGAAAACGGTGAATCTCCGCTTGCAAAAGCATATGATTGGATTGAAACAACTTGTCCGTGCTGCGGCGGTAAGGCACAAAGAGAAACAGATACAATGCCACAGTGGGCTGGTTCAAGCTGGTATTTCCTAAGATATATGGATCCGCATAATGATGAGGCACTTGCGTCAAAAGAGGCGTTGGAATATTGGTCACCTGTCGATTGGTATAACGGCGGTATGGAGCATACAACACTTCACCTTTTGTATTCACGTTTCTGGCATAAGTTCCTATATGATATAGGCGTAGTTCCTACAAAAGAACCGTATATGAAACGTACTTCACACGGTATGATTCTTGGCGAAAACAATGAAAAGATGTCTAAGTCAAGAGGTAATGTTGTAAATCCTGATGAAGTTGTAGAAGAATTCGGTGCGGACGCATTCAGAACATATGAAATGTTCATCGGTGCATTCGATCAGTCAACTCCATGGTCACAGCAAGGTTTGAAAGGTTGTTATAAGTTCCTTGAAAGAGTATGGAACTTGCAGTCAATCGTAAATGGCGAAGAGGGTTACAGTGCTGACCTTGAAAAGAATATGAATAAGGCTATAAAGAAAGTCGGCGATGACTTCGAGAGAATGAAGTTCAATACGGCTATTGCAACTATGATGAGTCTTGTAAATGATTTTTCAAAGAAAGGCAGTGTAACAAAGGGCGAATATAAGACGCTTATTACACTTCTAAACCCTGTTGCGCCTCATATGACAGAAGAATTGTGGCTGACTTACGGTAACGGCGAACTTCTTTCACTTCAGCCATGGCCGAAATATGACGAGGGCAAGACTGTTGATGATGAAATTGAAATCGTTGTACAGATTAATGGTAAAATTAAGGATAAACTTATGATTCCGGCAGGTCTTGATAAGGACGGCACACAAGAGGCTGCAATGAATACCGAAAAGATAAAAGGACTTATCGAGGGTAAGAACGTTGTCAAGGTGATTGCAGTACCGGGTAAACTTGTTAATATAGTTGTGAAATAACAGATAAAGCAGACTTCGAGAAATTAGTTCGGAGTTTGAGAAAATGAACTCGTTGGCGTACGTTTGTACGTTAGAGTTTATTTTCTCAAAAAGTGCACAGGCAAGCCGTATATCAATGATAGGCTTGCCTGTTATTTGTTATAATTGCAAATTAGTTTTTATAGTATAATATTTTGCACGTTCCGGACAATTTATCGACAGTCTGAAAGGGTGTTGCGGTGCAACACTCTCTTTTAAATTAAATCAGAGGTGATTAGATTAAATGGATAGTTTAATTTACAGTCTTAATGCGACACTTCCCGTATTCCTTGTTATAGTGGTCGGATACGTTCTGAAACAGATAGGAATTCTAAATGACGGATTTGTTAAGACGGCGAATAAGTTTAACTTTGTTGTGACGTTGCCGGTGCTGTTGTTCGTTGACTTGTCAACTACCGATATAATCGGCGATTTTGATATTACATATGTTTTGTATTGTGCATTGGTTACGACAGTGGCATTTTTCGGATTGTGGATTGCGGCAAAGCTTTTGATTAAAGATAAAAAGATAGTGGGTGAGTTTGTACAAGCCGGTTATCGTAGCAGTGCGGCGATATTGGGTGTTGCGTTTATTCAAAATATATACGGCGACAGCGGAATGGCGCCTGTTATGATTATCGGCTGTGTACCGCTTTTCAATATATTTGCGGTGCTTGTTTTGACTTTTGAGGGGGAAAAGGACGGCGACGGCAAAGGCAATATTATAAATTCACTTATTAATATTGTTAAAAATCCTATTATAATAGGTATTGTTTTGGGTGTTGCGGCGTCACTTTTGAAAATTGATTTTCCCGAAATAATCGATAAAACATTAGCGTCGCTTGCAAAAATGGCATCACCGCTTGCACTTATAACAATCGGTGCGGGCTTTGAGGGACGAAAAGCGATAGCGAAAATTAAGCCGACAATAGCTGCAACTATGATTAAACTCGTTGTCCTGCCGACGGTATTTTTGCCGATAGCAATAAAGCTCGGTTTCCGTGACCAAGCACTTGTTGCACTTATTATAATGCTTGGCTCACCGACAACTCCGTCAAGCTATATTATGGCTAAAAATATGGGGCACGAGGGTGTGCTTACATCAAGCGTGGTCGTTGCAACGACGCTTATGTCGTCATTGTGCCTTACATTTTGGATTTTTGTTGCGAGGTACTTCGGATATATAATATAAAGAGAACGGCAGGCGACAACTTGTCGCCTGCCCAAAAATCACATCTTACGATGTAATTTTTGAGTATTTTCAGAGAAAAAATCATAAAGTTCCTCCAAAGTCGAAACTTTAGATTTTAAGCCATTTCTGTCGCACAGGTCGCCAGAAATGATTTTCAATGAGGTTAGCACCTCAAACACCCTAAAATAAAGTAGACAAAACCATTATGGTTTTGTCTGCAATTTGAGATGGCTACATATTTGTAGCCATTTTTTTATTAACAAAATATTCATAAATAAAATTCTTCCTTTAAGGTTTATTTAAGAAACTAAACGTATAATGAAATCAACATAAAGGAAAGGGGTAATAAAAATGAATATCGGATTAAAGAAAAAGATGATAAGTATAGCAGCAGTAGTTGCAATTACCGCAACAATCGGCAGCGGATGTGTTTTGGCAAAGAGCAATGATATTACGGTTACATATGACGGTGAAAATATCAGCTTTGACGTTCAGCCTGAAATCGTAGATGACAGAGTAATGGTTCCTATGCGTACCATATTTGAAACATTCGGTGCAAAGGTTAAATGGGACAGCGACACACAGACGATAACCGCAAAGAAAAAGTCAAAGACTATACAAATGACTATCGGCAGCAGTGATATGACTAAGAATGACGAAACATATTCATTTGATGTTTCACCTATAATCGAGGACGGAAGAACACTTGTTCCGATTCGTGCAATAAGCGATATGCTCGGACTTGATGTTGAGTGGAACGAAAAGAACAACACAGTTACAATAACCACTCCGCAAGATGATGAGGACGAGTCTTGGAAAAACAACACAGGAACGGTTGATCTTGACAATGTTGAAGTTACAGGTGACGGTATAAGCGTATCGGATAACATTATAACAATTTCAAAGGGCGGTGACTTTGAAGTCACAGGCACACTTGATGACGGTCAAATTGTTATTGACACCGAAGAAAAAGTTAAACTTCGTTTGTCGGGTATGAGTCTTACAAATAAAAACGGTTCGGCTGTATATGTAAAGAATGCCGACAAGGCTTATATCACATTGACGGACAACACCGAAAATACTTTGACGGACGGAGAAAATTACACAAGCGGTGATGAAAATGAAAAAGGCTGTATAACATCAAGAGATAATCTTGAAATTAAGGGCAGTGGCTCACTTACCGTAAACGGAAATTATAATCACGGTATTTTCAGCAGTAACAGCATTGAAATCGGTAACGGAAATATTACCGTAAATGCAAAAAATGACGGTATTCATGCAAATGACACGCTTGCGATAAGCGGAGGTACTGTAAATGTTACTGCAGAGGGTGACGGACTTCAAGCGGAAGAAATACTTGATATATCGGACGGTGAAGTGAATGTTACGACAACAGGCGAGGTTAAGGCAAATACATCTAATGACTTCGGCGGTCGAGGTGAAATGAAAGATTCGTCACAAATGACAGATGATGAAATTCAATCAATGCGTGAACAAATGAATAATAATCAATTTACGCAAACAGAAGAAAGTGACGACAGTGACGATACTTCAAGCAAAGGTATAAAAGCGGATTGGATGCTTGATATATCGGGCGGTGAAGTTACAGTTAATTCAACAGACCATGCTATTCATTGTACGTCTGATATAAATATTACGGGCGGTACACTTAATTTATCGTCGGAGAGTAAAAAAGGTATATCATGTCATGGTGATGTAACGATTGATGACGGTGATATAACGATAACAAAATCAACCGAGGGTATTGAAAGTAAGAAAATTTTGACGATAAACGGCGGTAATATTGACATAACTGCAAGTGATGACGGATTTAATTCAGGCGGTACAGGTGCAAATCAAAACGGCGGTTTCGGCGGCGGTACTAATATGCAAGGCGGTCAGCAGGGCGGCAGAGGTCAAATTGGCAGACGAAACAGTAACGGACAGGGCGGTAATCAAATGACACCGCCGGAAATGCCAAGCGACCAAAACGGCGGACAAATGATACCGCCGGAAATGTCAAACGGACAGGACGGTAATCAAATGACACAGCCGGAAATGCCAAGCGACCAGAACGGTAATCAAATGACACCTCCGAATATGCAACAAGCCGAGGGTAATGAACAGGACAGTGAACATCATATCCAAATCAACGACGGTAATATTAAAATAGTTGCCGACGCAGACGGTATTGATTCAAACGGTTCATTGTTCATCAATGACGGTACTGTTACGGTTGACGCACAGGCAACGGGTGCAGAAAGTGCTTTTGATACAGACGGTGCGTTTATAGTAAACGGCGGTACAATTATAGGTGTAAGCGGCAGCGGTATGGACGAAAGTCCAAACAGTTACTCTGCTCAAAACGTAATTTTGGCATACACAACTTCACAGATTTCCGCGGGTGATGAAGTTAAGATAACTGATTCAAACGGTAAGACAATCGCTGAGTATACAGTCGTTAAAGGCGGAAGTAAGATTGTGTACTCATCGGATAAACTTAAAACAGGTGAAACGTATACGGTTTACGCAAGCGGTGAAGAAGTCGGAAGTGCCGAAATTGAAAGCAGTATAACGAAGATAGGAACAAAGTCAAATTCGGGTTTCGGCGGCGGTCACAGACAAAAAACAACGGATAACACAACCGACACAAGTGCAACAAATTAATAAATAAGGCAAGCCATATCGGCTTGCCTTAACGTGTTGGAATATGGAAAAAGGACGCCGAATAACAGCCACCACTCCGACACTGCGTGCCACCTCTCCTCAAGGAGAGGCAAGTAAGGCTCCCATAGAGGGGAGCTGTCGACAGAGTCGACTGAGGGGTGGTGATATGGGAACAGAAAAAGGACGTCGAATAACAGCCACCACTCCGACATTGCGTGCCACCTCTCCTCAAGGAGAGGCAAGTAAGGCTCCCATAGAGGGGAGCTGTCGACAGAGTCGACTGAGGAGTGGTGATAGAGGAACAGAAAAAGGGCGACCAATGATCGCCCCTCCGCAAAATAAAACATCATTCCACAAATTTAAAATTAATAACATCGAAAAGTCCCGAATCGGTAATACGAACTTCGGGGATTACAGGTAGCGGCAAAAATGCAAGTGACAAAAACGGATCGATTTTATCTGTTATATTAAGCACTTTTGCGGCACTGTAAAGGTTATCGTGTTCTCTTGTAACTTCATCGGCTGATTTTACGGACATAAGTCCCGCAATATCAAGAGTCATTGACGCGATAACTTTACCCTCTGAACAAACTGCAATACCGCCGCTTGTACCGAGAGTATTTACGGCAAGTGCCATATCGCTGTCGTTATCGCCGATAACGATTACGTTATGGCTGTCGTGACCGATAGAAGTGGCGATAGCACCGTTTGTAATTCCGTAATTGGTTACAAATCCGATACCCTTTGTACCTAAATTATGATGACGTTCGATAACGCATACTTTAGAAAGGCTGTCGGAATACGATACAGTAACCTTTTTTGTGATAATACTTTCGGGTATAAGTTCAATAGCGTCAAATTTGTCTTTAACATCAGTCTTGAAGAAGTCGGCTGATATTTTCGGCAGATGAACGGTATTTGTAACTTTTGAATTGTCAACTGTTTCGCATTCAAACAATGCTTTACCGTTTTCACATACAAGTTTGCCGTTTTTGTAGACTTGTGATATTGAACTTAAATTCAAATCATCGGCAACGACAATATCGGCAACGTATGACGGAGCAATTGCCCCTTTATTCTTCATACCGTAGATTTCACAAGCGTTAAGCGTTGCCATAATGATTGCGTCAATATTGTTAAGACCGAGTGAAACGGCTTTTCTGATACAGTGGTCAATACTGCCGTCACGAATAATTTCGCCGACAAATCTGTCATCGGTACAAAACGCACAACGTCTTAACGTATAAGGGGTTACACCCTTGATAAGTTTTGCAACGTCAAGCGAAAGCGTACCCTCACGAAGAAGAATATACATACCTTTGCTTATCTTTTCGGTCATTTCTTCAACAACACTGCATTCGTGGTCGGTTTTTATACCGGCACTTGCATATGCGTCAAGCTCATGACCCGAAAGCAAAGGTGCGTGACCGTCAATGATGTCTAGACACAGCTTACCGAGTGTTTCATCATCACCTGAAACAATACCGGGATAATTCATCATTTCACCGATACCGAAGAATTTAGGTGCAAGTTTTTGAGTTGTTTTTGCGTCAAGATTAGCACCTGTATGTTCAAAAGGTGTTGCAGGTACACATGACGGCAACATAAGATTTACGTCAAGCGGAATATTTTTCGCAGACTTTAACATAAATTCAAGACCGTCCTCACCGCATACGTTTGTTATTTCGTGAGGATCGGCAATAACGGTTGTAATACCGTGAGGCATAACTGCCTTTGCATATTCGGACGGCTGCGTCATAGATGATTCAATATGAACGTGCGAATCGATAAAACCCGGCATAATATATTTGCCGGAAACGTCTTGTTCGTTTTCACCGCTGTATGAACCGACACCGCAGATAATACCGTCTTTTATAATAACATCGGCTTTAATAACTCTGCCCGAAAAAACATCGACAACGTTTCCTCCTTTAAGTATTAAATCAGGTGCGATACGTTCCATAGCCGTATCAATATATGTTTTTTTCACTTAATATCACCTCGTACAATTATGATATAGTTATTATATACTAAAAGTTAATAATATTCAAATGAAATGTGAATAAAGTGTAAATTCATATTGTATCAAAAGTGTAAATATTGACTTTGAATAATCGTGGTGATAAAATAGCTGAGTAAATTAACAAAATTTAATATTACGGTGTGTGGGGGGATACACGGTGAAAGAAGAAATGTTTCTTCAATGTTGGGAAATCGTAAGCAGGATAAAGCTGTGGTTTCTTTCAAAGTATCCTTTTGAGGAAATGTCAAAGGGCGATTATATGATGTTGAATTTACTTACTCAGTCCGCAAATGACGGAAAAATGATGACGGTCACTATGATGAGTGACATTTTAAAAGTCAGTAAGGCGGCTATTTCTCAAAGCATAAAGGCTTTGAAGAAAAAAACTGGGTTAAAAGTATATCGGATACAACCGATAAGCGTAAGAGTTATATAGTTCTTACTGACGAGGGCAGAAAAGCATATGATAATCAAAGGAAAGTTATAATCAGAAACTTACAGGAATGTTTTAGAGATGTAGATGAAGCAGACCTTAAAATGTTTTGCGATAAATTAACTAAAGTCGCAGAGCAGATAAGTTAAAAATATAAAGGTGCAGGAGGCAAGAAAAATGGGAGATTTTACTTCTGAAAAGGAGCAAAAGCTTTTGGAAAGCGAAGCAGAAGTATCTAACACAGAAGATACAAATGCAGACGAACTCACTTTTGAAGAAATATCTGGATTTTCAGATGATGATGACGACAGTGAGGAAGAAAAGAAACCGAAAAAGAAATTCATTGGATATGACAAGCAAAATAAGAAGTTCTTTATCGGTAAGTTTAAGATAGGAAAGAAATTGCTTATAATTATTCTTGTAATAGCAATACTTGCAGGCATATGTTCGGGACTTATTATGAAGTCCAAAAACAACAGTGCCGTAAAAGTTATGTATACCGATTCTCCGGTTGAACGCCGAACAATCACTAATACAATCACAGGTTCATCATCTATCAAACCGAACGATTCGTATAACGTGACGACAATCAAGTCGGGCGATATAACAAGTGATACATTCAAAGAGGGTGACGTAGTTAAGAAAGGTGATAAGCTTTATCAATTTGAGGACAGCGACGCTCAAAATTCTTTGAGTACGGCAAAAAATGCACTTGCAAAAGCGCAACAGGCATATGTTGACGCGGTAAAGCAAAAGGCACAGACTGTTTCTTCAAACAATATCGGTACAAAGTCTGCACAAAATGCAGTGACAAAGGCATTAAATTCGCTTAACGATACTAAAAACAATCAATACATACAGTCAAATTCAGCAGGTAAAGTTAAAGAATTATCCGTAAAAGAAGGTGACCATATCAATGCCGGTGCAGCGGTTGCAACATTGTATGACGATTCTTATATGAAACTGAGAATACCGTTTAATGAAGTTGATGCCGAAAGTATTCAGACAGGCGCAGCCGCAACAGTATCTGTTATAGGTTCGGGCGATACGATTTACGGAACTGTCAAAGAAAAATCATCGTCAGCCGTTTCAACAGACGCACATGCTAAAGTTGTGTATGTAACGGTTGAAGTCACAAATCCGGGCGCACTTACAACAAATGATTACGGCAGTGCGGAAATAAACGGAGTTGCTTGTGCAAATACGGCACAATTTGAATATGTAAGCGAGGGAACAATCACATCAACGGCATCAGGCACACTTGAAAATCTTAATATTGCGGTAGGAGATTATGTTTACAGCGGTCAAAAAGTCGGATATGTTAAGTATGATAATCAAAACTCGACAATGAGCAATGCACAGCTTTCATATAATGATGCGGTTTTGGCACTTGAAAAGCAAGTATTGCAAAACGATACTTTCTCACAGGATTCAAGCATAAAGAATGCACAGCTTGCACTTGACGATGCCGAACTTGGTATTGAAAAAGCACAGGACGCAGTTGACGATTATGTTGTAGAAGCTCCGATTGAGGGTACAGTCGTTAAGAAAAACTCAAAAGCAGGCGATACGATAGATTCTTCAAATGCAACAGATCCGCTTTGTGTAATTTATGATTTGTCAAGCGTTAAATTCTCTATTGATGTTGATGAAACGGAAATAGCACTTGTTAAGACAGGTCAAAAAGCTACTGTAACGGCAGATGCGGTAGAGGGTGAATTTGAAGGTGTGGTTACAAAAGTTCCTGTAGACGGTGTAAACGAAAACGGTGTAACAACATACACTATCGAAATTCAAATAGAAAATTACGGTGATTTGTTGCCGGGTATGAATGTTGACGCCGAAATTGTTGTTGAAGAGGCTGACAATGTAATTGCAGTACCTGTAAACAGTGTAAACAGAGGCAATATTGTATTTGTAAAGGACGACGGAACAACTCACGAAAATGATGTTACGGATATTATAAAGGGTAATAAAGATAAATCGGGTAAAACGGACGATAAGAAGAAAGCCGATGATAAGGACGATAAGCCGCAGTCAAGCGGTATGCCGGTTGTAAGCGTCAATACACCGAACGGTGATAAATCGGATGAAATTTCGGTGACTAAAGAAAGTGTACCTACTAATATAGATGTACCTGACGGTTACCGTGCAATTCAGGTTGAAACAGGAATTAACGATACAGACTATATCGAAATCAAGTCAGGTTTAACAGAAAAAGACCAGGTAAGAACGCTTGACACAGAATCGTCAAGTGCGAATGCGTCATTCGGTGATCCAAATGCTCAAGATATGTATGTAGTTCCTAATGGCAATATGGGCGGAATGTCAGGTGGCGGAATGTCAGGCGGCGGAGTCATAATGCCAGGCGGCGGAGGTATGTCCGGCGGCGGTGGCGGAATGCCGGGCGGCGGAGGTATGTCCGGCGGCGGTGGCGGAATGCCGGGCGGAAGATAAAGCGGAGGTGAAGTAAAATGCCTCCATTGGTAGAAATGAAAGATGTTTATAAGATTTATCATATGGGTGATACGGAAGTTCACGCACTTGACGGAATATCTCTTACTATAAACAAAGGTGAATTTGTTGCGATAGTAGGTCAGTCGGGTAGTGGTAAATCTACTTGTATGAATATTATAGGTTGCCTTGACGTGGCAACAAAGGGTGTTTACAGATTAAACGGCAGAGAAATTAATAATTACAGTCAAGATGAATTGTCTGACGTAAGAAATAAAATGCTTGGTTTTATATTTCAGCAATATAACTTGTTGCCGAAATTAACCGTATTGGAAAATGTTGAACTTCCGCTTTTGTATGCGGGACTTAGCGATGCGGAACAAGAGAAAAGAGCGCTTGCTTCACTTGACAGAGTAGGACTTAAATCAAAAGCGAAAAACCATCCGGCACAGCTTTCGGGCGGTCAGCAACAGAGAGTGTCAATAGCAAGAGCTTTGGCGGGTGATCCGTCGGTAATCCTTGCCGATGAGCCTACTGGCGCGCTTGACTCGCGTACAGGTCGTGAAGTAATGCTGTTTTTGCAGAAACTTAATGCGGAGGGTAATACGATTATTCTTATCACTCACGATAACTCGATAGCGGCGAAAGCAAAACGTATCATTCGTATAACAGACGGACGTATCGTTTATGACGGCCCGGCAGAGGGTGACGTAACAGTAATGAACCAGCACGGTGCCGGCGAAGATGCTCCCGAAGATGAAAGAGCAAAGGGGGCGACTTGATTATGAGCATTTGGAAATGTTTTCAAATGGCAATGTCAAGTATTGTCGGCAACAAAATGCGCTCAATACTTACAATGCTCGGTATTATAATCGGTATTACGGCGGTTATTGCGCTTGTAAGTCTTATGTCGGGAATGACATCGGAAATAACGGAAACATTTGAAGAAATGGGTATTGAATCAATCAATGTTTCAATTCAAGACCGTTCCGCGACAAAGGAAGTAAAGCCTGAAGAAATGGAACAGCTTGCGGAAGAACATTCCGATATTATTGCAGGTCAGTCACCGACAGTTTCAATGCCTGCATTTATAAAAAACGGCAGTGATACAATTTCAACACAGGCAACAGGTGTAAACGAATACTATCTCGGAATGAAAAAGTATAATATTACATACGGACGTGAGCTTACATATGTTGACGTTGAGAGAAAGCAGAAAGTCTGCGTTATCGGTACTTATATAGCAAAAGAAGTTTTCGGCGGTGATGCACTCGGTAAGTCTATTCAAATAACGGGTACGCCGTATGAAGTTGTCGGAATACTTGAAGAACAGGACGACTCGACAGAAAATTCTTCGGATAACTGTGTGTATATACCGTATACTTTGGCGTCATACACAAACCGTACATCAACCGTAAGCAGCTATGTTGTCTATGCGGTTGACCAGGAAAAGGTAGAAGAGGCGGTTTTGCTTTTAGAAGCACTTTGTGATAAAGATATAGGCGACAGTGATTACTATACTGTAACGTCAATGAAGTCTATGGCAGACAGTGTAACCGATATTCTTGATAAAATGGAACTTATGCTTATCGCAATCGCGGCTATATCGCTTGTTGTTGCCGGTATCGGTATTATGAATATTATGCTTGTGTCGGTTACGGAACGTACAAGGGAAATAGGTATCAGAAAATCGCTTGGTGCAAAGCAGAAAGATATACTTTCTCAATTCGTTATTGAGGCGGGTATGCTTAGTTGTTTGGGCGGTGTAATCGGTATTATTGTAGGCTCACTTTTGGCAATACTGGCAGGTAAACTTTTGGGGATGGATATATTACCGACCCCGACATCTATTGTAGTATCGTTTACGGTTTCGGCGATGATAGGTGTGTTCTTCGGCTATATGCCTGCTAAAAAAGCAGCCAAATTAAATCCGATAGATGCTTTACGTTATGATTGATAACTCAGCAATGCGAATGATTTTCTCTCGGACTGAGATTTTCTCGGATTTATAACATATACGGAAAGGAAGTAAGTTATGAAGAAAATAATTTCTTTTGTTTTGGCGGCGGCTATGTCATTATCGACTTTGCCTGCATTGGCAGACTGGAACAATGACGAAGATATTATGTCGCTTTTGTCGGAACTTAATATAATGGTCGGCGATGATGACGGCAATTTAAGACTTGATGACAATGTATCAAGAGCGGAATTTGCGAAAATTGCAGTAGCGTCATCAAGCTACAAAGATACAGTAGCAACAGGTTTAAAAGTATCACCTTTTAAAGATGTTACATATACTCACTGGTCAGCGCCTTACATAAAGGCCGCTGTATCAGCCGGAATTGCGGAGGGATATGTTGATTCAACATTCAGACCTGACAATACAGTATCATATGAAGAGGCACTTACAATGGTATTAAAGGTGCTTGGATACACAACACAGGACTTCGGCGATTCATGGCCTTACGGTCAAATGGGGCTTGCAAACAGTCTTGAAATTACAAAGAACGTAAATGCCGAGCAAGGCGAGGCACTTACAAGACGTCAGGTTGCAAGACTTATTTACAATACACTTGACACAAAAATCAAAGATAATCAAAGCAAACTTATAACTTCAGTGTTTGACAGTAAAGTTATTGAGGGTGTTACGATTATTGCGTCACACAACGAGGATAGCTCACTTGGTACTGACAAAATCTATACAACAGCCGGAACATTTGAATTTGACGGTAATTTCAACAGTGATTATGTTGGCAGAAAAGGCGATATTGTCGTAAAGAACGATGAAGATTTTGTGTCATTTACACCGCGTGACCAGCAAGTTGAAGAATACACCGTTTCAAACGTAATCGGTTCCGATATAATTCTTGACGGCGATATGTATAACATCAATTCAAACACAACTACATATTACAAGTCACAGGCACTTACATACGAAAATGCCGCAATGCAAGCCGAAAAAGGCGATACATTCAAGCTGTTTAAAAATTCAAACGGTTCTGTTGACTATGCAATGCTTGTTGCAAAAGACAGCGAAACAGGTACGGACAGCTTTGATAAATATGTAATCTATTCACTTCTTTCGGATGCAGTTATATGTTATAAAAACGGCAGTTTTGAACAGATTGATATAACAGACGGCACAACTTGTTACAAAGATAAGAATAAGAGTACATACGGTGCTGTAAAGAATGAAATGGCAATGGGCGACATTCTTTATGTCAAGATGGACGGAAGTAATGTTGATTACGTAAGCTATGAAAAGGGTAATATGGAAGGACCGGTCAAGGTTACAAATTCAAATTGGATCGCGAACTTCGATACAAATGGTTCGACAACTGTAATGAGAAGCGGTAATAAGGTTGACGCATCGGAAATTCAGCTTAACGATATTATTTACTATTGTAAAGATTTGAATATGGTGCTTGCTTACACGGATAAAGTTACAGGCGTGTACGAAAAGGCATCACCGACAAAGGATTCGCCGACAAGTGTTACAATTTCGGGTAAAGAGTATTCTGTTGAAAGCGTAGACGCATTTAATGCACTTTCATCAAGCGGAACATTTAAGTACGGTGATACCGTAACACTTCTTCTTGGCAGAAACGGCGAAGTAGCCGGAGTTGTCGGCGGAAGTGAAAGCACATCTTCACACACAACAGTAGGATTTGTTACGGAAACAGGCAAAAAAGATTTCACAAACCCTGATAATACGGTATATTCAAGTTACTATGCAAAGGTTGTTACACCTGACGGAACAGTAAATGAATATGCGACTTCATCAGATTGCAGTTCGCTTAAATGTGCTGTAGTAAATGTATCATTTACAAACGGTAAAGCAAGTCTTTCAAGAGCAAAGGGGTATGACAACGTAAGCGGTAAGTTTAATTCCGAAAAGAATAAATTTGGCGATTATACCCTTGCAGACGATGTGAAGATTCTTGACACTGCCGGAACTGCAAGCGACGACTTAGCAATGTACACAAGAATTTATCCGCAGCGTCTTGACGGTGTTACGATTAAATCTTCAAGCGTATTGTATTATTCAAAGAATAAAGCCGGTGAGATTGACGAGCTTATATTGAAAGATATAACAGGTGACGCTTATAAGTATGGTGTAATCACTGCTGCTGATTCGACAACTCATACATATACTATTGATATAGACGGTACTCAAAACACATATGCGACTGCATTCTCAACAAATGTAAGAGGACCGCACAGATTCAGTATGAATCAGACAGATATTGAAAGTATGCGTCAGCTTTCATCGTATCCAAGCAATATAACTTCGCTTACACGTACAGAGGCGAAAATCAATAATCAAACATATTTGCTTAGTGATAAGGTGATTGTATATCATAAGACAGATGTTAATAAATATCTGAAGATAACACTTGATGATGCTATAAACGGAAATTATAAGCTTACTGCTTATTACGATAAGGCACAGACATTGGGTGGCAGAATTCGTATAATAATAGCTCAATAAGATGAAAAACAAGCGATGAAAATCGCTTGTTTTTTTGCGTAATATTAAAATTTTATAAATTTGACGGCAGATATATTGACATATTAAATGTCAGTGATTATAATAATAGGTAAAGAAGGCTATGTGTAAATTAAAAAAGGCGGTAGAATAAATGAATTCAGTTTTGTATTGTTTGCATAATTTGTCACAAAAATCGCATTTAAGACGTATGGAAAAGTTTACTCAGCACGGTGACACTTCGTGCCTTTTGCATACGATTGCGGTTGCGTATTACAGTATTAAAATTGCCGAGTTTTTCGGTATAAAGTACAAAAAGCGTGACCTTATAAGAGGAGCATTGCTGCACGATTATTTCTTATATGATTGGCATGACGGCGAAAAGGAGAGAAGAATACACGGTTTTACTCATCCTATGACGGCTCTTAGAAATGCTGACAGAGATTTTGATTTGACCGATACAGAACGCGATATTATAAAAAAGCATATGTTCCCGCTTACTGTAATTCCGCCGACTTGCCGAGAAGGGTGGATAGTATGTTTGGCGGATAAATATTGTTCTCTTTATGAAACATTTAAAAAAGAAGCGTACAGAAAGATAAATACAAAGATTATGGGGGACTATGCTGAATTGTATAAGGAGATACAAATGATTTAAACAAGGGGGGGTAAATGATGAGTTTTTGCCAATATTTCTTGTGCTTTGCGGTATTTAGCTTTATTGGCTGGGCTTATGAAACGGTATATTACAGCATACAACAAAGAAAATTTGTAAACAGCGGCTTTTTAAGCACTTGTTTTTGCCCTATATACGGCATGGGAGCAATGCTTGATTTGATATTGCTTGGATGGATTGAAAATCCTTTGATACTGTTTTTTGCGGGAATGGTGGTTACCTGCTCGCTTGAATATTTTGTATCGTGGCTTTTGGAAACGCTGTTTCATAAAAGATGGTGGGATTATACAGGTTGGCCTGGTAATATAAACGGACGTGTTTGCCTTATAGGCGGAATTGCGTTCGGTACATTTACCGTTGCACTTATTAAGCTTATTGCACCGGTGACGATTGATATGATTGGCAGCGTGAGTTTGCCGGCGTTACATATTATGACGTGCGTAATTGCATTTGTGATGATTGCGGATACGGTTAAGACGGTTAAGTGTATGGATTCGTCAAAACTTTGGTATGTGGAAAAACAAGCCAAATTTATGGACGAGCTGCGTAACGGCAGATGTGTGGGATGGGTAAAAAAAATAAAAGATACATTTAGAAGATAAACGGAGCATTTTTGCTCCGTTTTTGTGTGCAAAAAATCAGCAGTTGAATAATAGAATTCAGCTGCTGATTATATTTTTGAAAAATCAGATTATCGTGTTACCGTTTTTGAGTTGGTGATTGGAACAAGATTGTTTAGAGAATTCCACCACATAACTTTTACGGTATGAGTTGCAGAAAGTAGGGGAACACTTATATTTTCTTGTGGTGAATTGATAGTACAACGTAATAATCTGCCGTCCGAATGAAATTCAGAAATTAAGATAATTCCGCCTGAAGTGCTGTTTGTGAGTTTAACAGATATATTGTTGCCTTCAATGTTGCAGTTAATATCATGTGTAGGACTTGCTGTAGGACACGTTGTAGCAGTTGGGCTTGTTGCAGGAGTTATTGTCGGATTTGTAGTCGCAGTCGGACGTGGTGTAGGTTTTGGGGTAGAAGTCGGAATTAGTGTCGGACTCACTGTCGGAGTTGCAGTAGGATTTGATGTGGGTTTTGGAGTTGCAGTAGGCGTTGTTGTCGGAGTTATTGTCGGGGTCGGATGTGGAGTAGCCGTCGGACTCGCTGTCGGAGTTATTGTCGGGGTCGGATGTGGAGTAGCTGTCGGACTCGTTGTATGAGTAGGACGTGGAGTCGCAGTAGGAGTATGACTCGGAATAGGACTCGGACTCACGGTTGGAGTTGGATTTATGGTAGGAGTCGGAGTAGGACTCGGAGTCAAAGTCGGAGTAGGGGTTGTTTCTGCAATTCCGCTAATTTCAAACTCTAATTTATCTGCTGACATATTTGTTACATAAACAAATATGTCGTTACCAATATAAAGTTCTTCGCCGTCACCGACTGCACAATCTGACATAGTTAAGTATTGACCGTTAGAAACGACCTGCATATTCCAATTAGCGCCTGTAGTGTTTATATTTGAGGGAAAACGTACACCTGTGTTAGCAAGATAGCAAATCAGTCCGCTCTTAAGTGTTACACCTTTTATCAAGTCACCGGTATTGCACGAATAGAGTTTCTTGTTTTTTGTATCATATTTGTTACCATTGTCATCGAATTGACGATATTCCAAATAAAGAGTTTTTCCGTTCGGCAAATCTCGTTTATATGCAACAACTTCATTTTGAGCTGAGGCAGGGTAGAGTGTGTATGTACCGTTTTTATCAATGGTTTTAATTTGATTATTGTCAAGCCAACCGAGCGATTCGCGTTCTTTGACGGAAATATACTGTCCGATAGGGGTTAGATGTTTTGCCATCAGTGACATATAATACACAGCACTTGTTTGGTTGGAGCGGTACAAGTCTTTCAAGCCAAGTGCGTGCATGGTTTCGTGACATATTTTACCTGTCGGTAAAATAGGCAGATTATCCTCACCGCGATAAAGCACAAGTCCGTTTACGTTTTCGTAGTTGCACGTTAGCTGTAAATATTCTCCGCTCTGATAAGTATTAACTCCTTCTTGCACTGAAATCATATTTGAATATGAGTGATAGTCCCAAAGAGGTGAATTCCAACCAACCGAAATATTTTGCGTTGTATTTTTGTAAATCACAGTAATTAAATCAATTTTTCCGTCACGGTTTCGGTCAAGGTCGGCAAAATTGTATTGATTTTCTTCTATATCTTTTGGCTTGTTTCCGTTCGTGATTGCGTTTGAAATTGTATTCGCCCAATCAGTCTGTAGTTCATACATTCTGGAATTTTCTTCTCCACTCTCGTAACCGTAAGGGTTTTGGTCATCTTTTTCGGCATAATAACCGCGTGGCTTTGAAAGTGTGAGCGAATTGTTGTTGTCAAAAAGATAAAGCGTTTGCATATTCATTCTCCCGCCGCTTACTGTTTTGAAATAGTCAGCGACATTATATACACTTTTATTATATGTATTGTCTAAAATGTTGCGGACAGTTGTGTCGGCATAAGTGTTGTTGATAAATTCGTCCTCGTCAGAAAATTTCATAAATACAACAAGATTTGTGAAAGTTGGCGCGTTTGATTCGTCCGATAAAACCGCACCACAGGGGATAGTCCCGAAAATTAATATTAACGTGGTTATAATACATATTGCTGTTTTAAATAGTTTTGTTTTATTTTGCATTGTTTTCTCCTAATAGTCAGAGGAATAATCTCAGCTGACAAAGTAATTTAGATATTGTTCAACGTCAATCGGTTATAGCGTCAACAACGTCATTAAAGTTTTTCCTTAATAGCTATATTTTTGCAGTTAGGCGGGCATACCTTTCAAATTAAACTTACATTTCTCTAATCAACAATTTAGGAATACCAATTATTCGGCAGTGCTTTAATTCTTCACCCGCAATTAATATTGGCGGAACATTCGGATTGACAGGAACTAACCTCAACCAATCTTCATCTTCTACAAACTCGATTTTTTTTAATGTTGATATTTCGTCATTGTATATCACTGCTCCGACATCACCACTATAATTAACGGTGCTTTGACGTAAGATTAATACTTTATCGCCGTCTTGATATTGAGGATACATACTGTCACCCTTAATGCACAGTACAAAGAAATCTTTCGGAGTATGTCCTTTTAAATATGAATTAGGAATATCGACTTTATCTTCGTCCCATGATTCAATAGCGATATGATTATATCCTTTCGCTATGTCACCTATAACGGGGAATGTTGTGTAGTCCTCTGTTATATTCGGATTTGGAAATTTATCATCTGTATATATTTCCGTTTCGTGTTCGTCCAGTCCCATTAAGTAGCTTGGAGTTGTTTGAAGTGCATTGGCAAAAGCTATGATTTTTGATTGAGTTATATCATTTTTGCCCATTTCAATTTTATTTATAGTTGAACGGGATTTATACCCTAACTTAGTTGCAAGTTCTTCTTGTGACATTCCGAGTTCTTCTCTGCGTGCTTTTATTCTCTTATATAATTCCATAAAATATTACTTCCTGTCTAAACATTTATTGTCATTATTAATATATCACAATGTAGACTATTTGTCAACTTTGCTTTAGAGTTATAAAAAAAGTTGATAAATAATCTACAAAATAAGGATATTCCTGTTAAGTAACAAAAGCGAGGTGAAATTCACAGCAAGATAGAGAAAGATTGCGAAAGTGACGAAATGGGAACAATCGCAAGGAAAAATTGTTGTGAAACTTATTGACAAAGGATATATAAACAAAACTATATAGGATATTTGTGTAAATATTGTAAGAAGAAACTTGACAGAGAAATCGAGAAAGGATATAATATATTTGTAAGTATATTAAGAATGCACACAAAAATAGACAATATGATAAAACATGTACTGAGTATAGAGTAAAGGAATTACTAAAGCGGAGATGATTTTATGATATTATATCCCAACGAAGAAGAAGATAGATTAGAAAAAATATTCGCTCCATACTATGATTACACTAAAGAACCTGCTTTAAGTCCAAATGCACCACAGGAGGCTGTTGAGGCATATGAAAAGTATTTAGAGTCATTTGCTAAAAGATATGATGATGCTGTAAATTGGATGTTAGAAACTGAGGTATATAAAGATAAGTGATAGGTAGGGTGCAAAAATTATTAGAAAGGGGGAAAATACGATGAGATTAATATTGACCGAAGAAGAAAGGGCATTAAGAAAGACATTTGAACCGTATTATGATGTTTTGAAAACACCGTCGTTAAGCCCCGATGCACCGGAAGAGGCAGTTAAGGCTTATAAAAAATATAATGAGTTATATGATAAAAAGAGAGCGGAGGCTGAAGCGTGGCTTTTAGAAACTAAAGTAACCTTTAATAAAAAGAAGTAACCATACCGGAAGTATATTTTAAATTAAATAAACGAAAGCACGTCTTAGGGCGTGCTTTTTTGATACGAAAAAGGAGAGTGGGACAAGTGAATATACGAGGTTTACCGCCTTAGCACCTATAAAACGGTGCTTTTCTGACCGTGACAGGTAAAGAATGTGATATATGAAAAGTGGCTTGACGGAAGATTGCGTATAATGGGCGCAGATTGTTTCGGTGACTAAAAAAAAGTTGCAATATTTTCCTTTTGTGATATAATAGAACAAAAGGGGGGTTAATGGATATGAAGAAATATATAGCAGGTATTGCAACAGGTGTGATTTTATCATTTACGGTAGCTTTGGCGGTAAATTACACCGCAACGGAAAATACGTTTCCTATTCAGTTAAACGGTGAAAACGTTAATGTAGAGGGGTATAATATTGACGGCAGTACATATTTTAAGCTCCGTGATATAGCAGATACGGTTGGCGGATTTAATGTTGATTTTAACGATAATACAATTCAACTTTCCAAAGACGGATATGTATACGAAACAAAACCGAGTACAAAGGCTTTTGTTTTAGACGATAATGCAAAATCGTTTCTTGCGGAGCAAGGTTATGTAATACCGTATTTTACACAGAACGATTTACAAAGTGAAGATTTTGTAAGAAGTTTTATCTTCTATTATTACACAGAAGGTTACGGTGCGGATACGTCTGCTCAATATAAAAACGGATATTTTGAATGGTCCGAAAATTCCGTAAGAGATACTTATAAATTGCTTTTCGGTGCAGATATGCCCGAATATCACCCAACCGATAACGGCAGTGTTTTGTATGAAAACGGTAATTATAAAATCAGTGTTTCAAATCGCGGAGACGGCAGATATGAATTTATAAGTGCCGAAAATGTCGGTGACGGAATGGATGTAGTATTTAAAAATACCGATTCAACAGGAACTGATTTCGGAACTGTCACGTTCCGCCTTGTTCCGGCAGGTAACGAAAACGGATATATAATAACTCAAAAGACAAATTAAAAATTACAAATAAGGCTTAAAAAGTACATCGAAATTCGATGTACTTTTTGTATGTCGAAAAGGAGGTTTATATGGGGTAATTGATAATGCAGTTCAATGGGCGACAGATATTGCAAATGATGACAGTCACGGTACAGTTAATCGGTGAGATGAAGACTGCATTATGATTGTTCTTCTTTTGTTATAACGGCATATCAAAATTCGGGAGTGCCTGTTAAATATAATGGCACGACATATACAAGAAAAATTAAAATCACTTATTCACGAAGTACAACACGCAATACAAGTACGAGAGGGATTTGCAGTCGGTGAAAGTCCCGATAACGAAAACAGAAACCGAAGCGCAGGAGAAATCGAGGCTGACGATGTTAAGGCAAGACAAAGTATGAGCAAAGAAGAACGGCTTAATACATTCCCTGAAAGCATGAAACCTAATCTCAATGCAGACATTGTATTTTGGGAAAATAGCAAAAGCAACGAATATGGTGATGCAAATATTGACGAAGATATGGGTATAAGATATAATGATGATATAGATATACCTTATCGCAAAAAAACAACTTGATGAATATGTTATATCGGCAAACAACAGAGCAAATAAATTAAAAACATTAGATTACAAAGAAATCGGAAATAATTTTTATATATGGAGAAACAATAGCAAAACAGATTTTAAGGTCCTAATGCAGATTGAAATTGATGGTAATGAAGATTTTATTGATAATCTAAGGGAGGAATTATATAATGAAGAAACAAAAAAAATTGACACAAGCACAAAAGGATTTACTGCGTGGATTGAAGATATTCAGAGTGGACGAGGAGTGTATAATAGTAATAATGTTGATGACACAGAAAGCATTTCAAACAGAAATGATGATAGACTATATGATAAGTCACGAAAAAGCAACACAAGAAGAACTGCTATCCAAAGCAATGGAAATCAGCAAATTGAAGGGGAAATCTCATTAAAGGGCTTGAAGGATTTATAGAGGATAACGGTGTTAAAGTTGTTGGATATTATGCAATGACCACAGGGCAGGATATGTCCGAAAAAATGATTACTACAGACGAAACTTGGAAAAAAGTTGAACGAATAGGGATTGGAAAAATTAGGGGTTTTGCAGAAAGCGAGGGAATAAGACGTGAAATATCAAGGAATGGACTCACAGAAAGAGAAACACGAGAACTTATCAGACAGTACAGAAAGAAAGCTGACAAAAGAAGAATTGACGGCTTTATGTCGAAGAATGAAGGAACACGGAAGGAGATTCAGAGAGTATATGAGAATGGTAGAAGGGACTCAGAAAAAGACAGAACACGAGGAAAATTCTCATTAAAGAGCTTAGATAGCAGTAGCCTTGATACAGTTGAAAATAATACTGATAATGTGCAGATTAAATCCGATAATTTTAAAAATTGGTTTGGAGATTGGGAAAATAACCCGAGTAAAGCAAGTAAAGTTGTAAATGAGGACGGAACCCCTAAAGTGGTGTATCACGGAACGGATAAGGGGGGCTTTTATGTGTTTGACCCTAAAATGTCTGACGATAAAATTTCATTGCTTTTTTCTGATAGCAAAGTGACATCAATCACATTTTATCACTTTTTATCACGTTGATTTTCTTCTCGCAAGTACTAAAAAACCGCATAAACACTTGACATTCAAGCATTTATACGGTTTATAAATTTTGGTGCAGATGAAGGGACTTGAACCCCCACGTCGGTGACACTAGATCCTAAGTCTAGCGCGTCTGCCAATTCCGCCACATCTGCAAACAACATAATGAATTATATCAGATACACATACATTTGTCAACACTTTTTTTGAAAAATTTTTATAAAAATATTTTTCAGATAAAAATTTAGTGAAATTGTAAAAAAGGACTGTACAAAATTTAATTGTTATAGTATAATTATGTTATTAATGATTAGCGATCATCAAGCTAAGAGAGAGGAGAAAAGAAAATGGAGAAAAGAAAAAAATTGCTGTCTGCGATACTTTCTGTATCAATGATTGCAAGTGCGTTCACTGCATTGCCTTTATCAGCAAGTGCAGAGGGTGAACAAAATTCCGGTGAAGAAGTTACTGCGACTGTTTCACCGAGTACAACGGCTGGAGTTACAACAACAGGTGAACCTGTTGCAACAGCGACAACTGAAGTTGAGTCTACAGACGAACCCGCTACAGTTGCAACTCCGGAGGCAACAGGCGTTGTTTACGAAGACCAAAAAATCAAAATTACAAATGCTAAAGCTGACAAAGTAACAATCGTAATTTCAAAGTATTACGATAACAAAACTTTAGCAGGTGTAGAACTAAAGGAAAATGTTACACTGGAAAACGGTAGCGGTGAAGTTGCTTACGATTTACAAGGTAAAGCGGCTAAAATTATGGTTTGGGATGATATAAAGACAATGACACCTTTATTTGCAACAACAAGTGTTGAAGGTACTGTTGATCCTGCACCTACTCTAAAGCCGACTGCACCTACAAGCCAGCCGGAAACAACACCGACGGCTGAGCCTACTGCAACACCGACAGTTAAGCCGACAGAAGTACCGAGAGAATATACAGATATATATACTCAGGACTACGAAGATGTAGCAGATACAGCAGCATTGAAGAATATTTGGGCATCTGCAAATTATGCTGATGGTATTACATTGGGTACAGATAATACTAAATATGCACAATACACACAATATAATGAAGGTGCAACCAAATTAAATAATGATAGAAGTACAACATCTGCATTTAATGTTGATTTATCATCACAAGATAAATATGCAGTCGAATTTGACCTTGCATTGACAAAGTCAACTAAAAATGATGTACAGTTTGTATTGGCTTCGGGAACTATGCCGACTAATAATACAGGTATGAATTCAAACTATATTTTCAAGATAAATATGGCAGGTAATTCAAATGACTGTAAGATTAATGATGTTGACGCTGCAACTGTAACTCTTGATGATTCGGCTTGGTATCACTATACTATTTTAGTTGACAAGAATGATAGTTTGGCAACTGTTAGTATTACTGACAAAGCAGGTAATAAGGTTGTAGATAAGCTAATGGTACCTACAAATGGTACAAATGATAAGATCACAGGTATCTTATTCTTGTCAGGACGTTGGAAGAGTGTTATGAAATTGGATAACATACTTGTTCGTACAACTGATAAGTACGATGAATTTGGTAAAAAGGCAGAAGAAACTCTATCAAAGATTGAATTCACTTCTGAACTTAATACTACAATTAATCAACCGGCAGAAGATACACCTGTACATAAGCCTATTGCAATTAAGGCAACAGGTATCTACGGCGGCGACTTAACAAACAAGGAAGGTCTTAACGTAGAATGGACAGTTACAGGTCTTGATAATGAAGACGGTTACATTTCTCTTACAAAAGAAAGCGGTAGCGGTACAGGTACTGATGGTGTAAAGCCTAATGGCCCAACTGCATATTTCAATGTAAGAAACGGTGTTTCAAACTGGTTTGGTAAGGTTACGGCAAAGGTAACATATCTTGGCGAATCTTTTGAAATTTCAACACCATTTGCCGTAATCGGTGCGAGCGGTTCAACTAATATAGCTCCGGATGCCGGTTATCCTGAAAACATGAGTTCATATGACGATTCTCTTGTAGGATACACAGCTACATCAAATGCAATCAATTCAAAGGATCTTGTTCTTAACGGCTGGTCAATATACGGTTCAAACGGTGTAAGAACTCTAACACTTAAGAAGGATGAAGATAATACAAAGTATCTTCAATTTGCATCAAACGGTGGCGGCGGTTCAACTGTCGGTGTATATCAACTTGCAGAACAAGCGTCACAATATATCGTTGATATGAAGGTTAGATTTACAGGCGGTGCAATGGCATTCGGTCACTACGGTAATACACCGAATAATGCAACTAATAATCCTAACTGGACAGTATCATACGGAAGTGGTGCTTTGACGGTTGGCACTCAGTCAATTTCAGGTGTCAACAGTGAAGATTGGTACAGAGTAATTGTTTCTGCAGATGAAAGCGTAGGAACTTACTGGGTTAAGGTATATAATGACGCAGGTACTCTTGTAGGCGAAACAACAGCTGAAGCTATGAGTTCTACATATACAGAAACACAGAAATATTTCTGTTTCCAAGGTACATATCCTGTAGATTTGGCAAGCTTCAAAATTTACACACCTACAGCCTCAACAATGACTGTAAATACTGAGGCAGAAACTATCCAGGTTCCTGAAACAGGTGCAAACAGTGCAACAGCAGAACTGACTGCTATAGTTAAGGATACAGACGGATATAATATCTCAGGTGCCGTTACTTGGTCACTTGCTGATGAATACACAGGTGTAAGCATTGCAAGCAAGGATGCTCAGACAGCAACTTTGACAGTAACAGACGAGGCGGCTGCCGGAACTGTTACAGTAGTTGCAACTTACGGTTCAAAGAGAGTTGAAAAAGAAATTTCTCTATCAACAACAGGTAATGCAATCGCATTTACAAAGTCGTCTTCAAGCATAACAATTCCGTTTGAGGGCTCTGATGCCGTAACAGGTAACTTCGCGGCAGAAGTAAGAGACAAGGCAGGTCAACCTGTTGAGGGTGCAAACGTAACGCTATCACTTGTTGATGCTACAGGTGCACCGGTGACAAATGCGAAGGGAATTACATTCGATGCAACAACAGGTGTTTTGACAGTTCAGGCAGGTGCAGTATCAAAGGTTCTTTATGTTAAGGCGGTTGCAACTGTAGGTGAAGAAACTTTGACATCAAGAGTTAAGGTTAATGTACACGGTTTGTCATTCGCATTCGGAAGTAATGATCCGTCAGACGACAGCTTTACAAAGGTAACAGCAGCTGACGCATATTCAGATAAAATTGGTTACGGTTTTGATGATACATCAGTAGTAACAAGTGAAGAATCAGATGTAAAGGGTACTGCGGCATACAGATTTAAGGCTAAAGTTCCTAACGGTAACTATGTTGTTAAGGTTACAACTTCATCTGCAACAATGACTTCTGAAGTAGTTGAAGGAGTTGCGGCAACAACAGGAATTACAAAGACAGGTACACAATTTAATGTAGCAGTTTGCGACGGTGTACTTGACCTTACATTTGAAAGCGGTTCAACATTGTCAGATTTGACAATTACACAAGCTGCAGCTAAGGCAGCACTTGCTAAACCGGCAGTATATGCTATCGGTGACTCAACAACAAATAATAATGCATCAGGTAACATTTCATGGGGTAACCGTGTAGGTAATGGTGTAGCAGTTCCTGATACATTCTCATCATTCAGCAATAACGGTATGGCAGGACGTGACTCTGTAAACTTCTATAACCAAGGCAGAGTTGAGGCAGTTCTGTTGAGCGTTTGCCCTGGTGACTATGTAACTGTTAATATGGGTATTAACTCAAAAGAGGCAGGTGAATCTGCATCATACTACACATTGCTTAATAACTACTATGTAGAAGGTATTATTCAACGTGGTGCTATTCCTGTAATTGTTACAGCTACACCGCTTGGATTCAGTAGTTCACAGTATCCGTATAATGAATCAACAGGTAAGTTTACAGTAAATCGTGGTACAGGTGCTCATAACGGTGATTTGAGAAAGATTGCTCAATCACATAATTTGAACATTATTGAATTGGGTTACTATTTTGAAAATTACTTTAATAGTCTAACAGCTGAAGATGTTGCAACTTATAACGCTGAAAACGGAACAAGCTTTACATCACAAGTTGAACTTGTAAAGAGCTGGTATGGTGACCACAACCACTATAAACAGTATCTTGCTGATAAGATTGGTTCATATATCCTTGACAGTGTGTCGAAGATTGCAGGCGGAAGTACAGACTTCAACCAGGCAAATGATACACACATCAATGAACAATAATCAACTTAAAAGAACTTCCCGAACGGGAAGTTCTTTTTTTGTGCCTGCTTCCATATACATAAACTAAAAAGGGGATTTGGGTGTGAAAAAAATACTTTTAGTAGTTGTTATAATTATTTTTATTACGTTGCTTTTGCCGCTTGCGATAGTTTGGTTAATCGGTGGCAGTGGAGAAGGACAAAGTCCGATTGAGAGCGGAACGGTAAGTGTGTATGTGTCGGAAGAAGATTGTGTTAAAGATATGGATATTAATGAATATTTAAAATGCGTGGTGTCGGCGGAAATGCCTGCCGATTTTGAGGAAGAGGCATTAAAGGCACAAGCCGTTGCGGCAAGAACATATCTGTACTCACATATTGCCGAAAAAGACAAAGGCAACATTGCCGAAAGTCACAACGGTGCGGTGATATGCACCGATTCAACGCACTGTCAGGCGTATATTTCGGAGGATAAGCGGAGAGAAAGCTGGGGTGCCGATGCCGATGAAAATTGGAACAAAATAAGCACAGCGGTTGACGAAACTACAGGACAGATAATGACGTACAACGATGAAATAATATCGGCGGTATTTCATTCAACTTCATCGGGTATGACGGAATCGGCAGTTGACGTTTGGGGGGCGGACGTGCCGTATTTGCAAAGTGTTGCAAGTACGGGAGATAAAGAATCACCGAAGTATCACAGTGAATTGACATTGAGTGAACAGGAATTTAAAAATATTGCGGAAGAAAAAATTGACGGTGTGGATTGGAATAATGGACTTGTATCGAACATTAACCGCTCAAATGCAGGCGGTATTGTAACACTTGATGTAGGCGGAGTGAATATAAAAGGAACAGAATTTAGAAATATATTTTCACTGCGTTCCGCAAATGTTGAAATATCGCAAGAAAACGGCAATATAAAAATGAGCGTAAAAGGGTTCGGTCACGGCGTCGGTATGAGCCAGTATGGTGCAGATTACCTTGCGAGGCAGGGAAAGACATATGAGGAAATTTTAAAAACTTATTATACAGGTGTTGAAATAGAAAATAGGTAAAATTGCACAAAAAATGATACGAAAATTTGTGACTTTAAAAATAATATGACTGTTTTTTATATTGAGAAATTTCGAAAAAAGTTATAAAATATTATTATAATTATTTTTGAGGGAGAGATTTAATAATGAACAGAAAAGTGATAAGTGCGGCGGTTGCAGTTGCAATGACCGCCACAATGGGCAGCTTTGCCTTGCCGGCAAATGCCGCGGAAGTTAAAACTCCGCAATATCAAACAAACGCACGTCAAATGGAAAAGCTTAATCGTGGATTGATTGCTGTTAAGACAACGGCAGATACACGAGGTCAGGCAGTTAACGGTGTATATTTGAGTTGGAGATTGCTTGGTGACGAAAGCCTTGAAAATCAAGCATTTGATATTTATAAAAACGGTACAAAAATACATACAACAGGTGTACATGACGCTACAAACTGGATTGATACATCGGGTACTGCATCGGATAAATACAAGGTTGTAAAAGCGGGTGAGGACGCGTCTAAGGAAACTGAAGTTACACCTACTTCAAACAACAACTGTGCAAAGTCAAATGAGGTCGGAAATGGAAACAGTGAGAAAAATTCATTTACATATGTAGATATTCCTATTTCACGTCCTGATCCGGTAGAAAGAATGGGTGACGGCAAGATTTCAAATTATTACACTGTTGACAAAAGCCACGAAGGCGGTGCGAATGACGCGTCTGTCGGCGATCTTGACGGTGACGGCGATTATGAAATTGTATTAAAGTGGGACCCGACAGACTCAAAAGACAGTGCCGGTGCGGATTTTACAGGTAATGCATATATTGACGCATATAAGATTGATCCGAACAATGACGGTTATATGTGGCGTATTGATTTGGGTAAAAATGTTACATCAGGTGCACACTATACGCAATTCTTGGTGTATGACTTTGACGGTGACGGAAAGTCAGAAGTGGCAATGAAAACAGCACCCGGTACGGTTGACGGCACAGGTCATTACGTTACGGAAGTCGGTGATACTGACGAAATCAGAAATACAGACAATACAAAATCATATATAGGCACAAGCGGAAGATTAAAGGGTAAAAATCCGTTTACGCAGTATTTAACCATATTTGACGGCGAAACAGGTGCCGCACTTTATACAACGGACTATATTCCGTATGATGCGGCAGAAGATCAATATTGGGGCGACGGCAGGGCAAAGTATAACAGAAGTGAAAGATACCTTGCGGCAGTGGCTTATCTTGACGGTGTTCATCCGAGTATCGTTATGTGCAGAGGTTATTATCACGACTCTGTAATTCGTGCATATACATGGGACGGTACTGAACTTACAATGCAGTGGGAGCATAAAGGTAAGAAGAGTGCAAGTTCAACGACACTGTACGGACAAGGAAATCATAATCTTTCTGTAGGCGATATTGACAATGACGGCAAGGACGAAATTGTTTACGGAAGTGCCGCACTTGATGATGACGGTAAAACAGTTCTCGGAAATACAGGTCTTGGACACGGTGACGCAATGCATATGAGCGACTTTAATAATGACGGCACTCAAGAAGTATTTTCGGTAAAAGAGGAGGAATTTAAAAAGTATGCCGAAGATTTAAGAGTCGCAAGCACAGGAAAGCATTTTTGGAGTTCCGGAAAACTTGTTACATCAGAAGATAATGGCAGAGGCGTTATGGACAACATTGATGATAGCTACGCAAAGGAACATTCAAATGCATTGGCGATAGGTTGGAGCAGCGGAATTGCGAATGCTCACGACTTAAACGGTGATGATGTTGCCGCAAAACCGGCTGGTGCGGGAAGTGGTACCTTTGATAATTTCCTTGTATATTGGGACGGCGATCTAAGCCGTGAGTTGCTTGACGCAAACATTATCCAAAAATATTATGCCGCAACAGGTACAACAAAGAGATTTTACGGTCCGTCAGACGGATACACACTTACAGGCGGTTCTACAAACAACTACTCAAAGAGAAATCCTTCACTTGTTGCCGATATTTGGGGCGACTGGCGTGAAGAAATTATAATGCCGGTAAACAAAGGCTCGGCAACGGATCAGGCATATTTGAGAATATATACCTCTACAATGCCTACAGATTACAGAATTACAACATTAATGCACGACTGTCAATACAGATTGTCAGTTGCGTGGCAGAATGTCGGATATAACCAACCGACACACGCAAGCTATTATATAGGTTCTGTGGCACTTGCAACAGACGAAAGCGGCAATACACTTAACTATCTTGCACCGGCAGTGCCTTATACAAAGGTGACATATTCGGCACCGGAGCAAGTAGCGGTTACGGGAATGACTTTGGAGAAAAAGTCAATAGAAGTTGAAAAAGGCAAGACAGAAACAATCAATGCGATTATCACACCTGAAAATGCGACAAGAAAGGGTATAACTTGGACTTCGTCCGATACAAACGTGGCAACTGTTACAAACGGTGTTGTGAAAGGTATTTCAGCCGGAACTGCAACTATAACGGCAACAACCAAAGACGGCAACTTTACAGATACTTGTGTAGTGACTGTTACGCAAAATGCGGTTACGGGCATAAGAATTTCAGAAAAACTAATTGATTTGGGAATGGAGAATAAAAAGCAAATTACCGCAACGGTAATGCCTGATGACGCTACGGATAAGTCTGTAGAATGGACATCGGAAAATCCTGAAATCGCAACAGTTTCGGACAACGGTACAATCACGGGTAAAAGCTACGGCAGAACGGTTGTAACCGCGACTACAACAGACGGCGGATATACCGCAAAGTGTGTGGTAAGAGTTAAACCGATAGATGTATTTGACGCAACGGGTAACAATGAGTTTGTATCGGAAAATACTGATGCAAACACTGCCTTTACAGGAAGTGCAAACAGTGCGGTGATTTCTCAAACGGGTGCGTCTGACGGTGCGGAGGCACATAAAGATTTTGAAGTTTATGACAGCGGTAAGGTTGAGCTTGAATACAGACTTACAACAGGCGGTGTAAAGGTTGACGGTTCAAATTGGAACTGGACAGGACATGAATATACAATGGGAATGAAACTTCTTGACAGTGAGGGCAACAATATTGTAACTATATATCAGCCGTATACTACAAAGGCTCAAGACTTGATGGCACAAACTTCTGCCGATTCTGCGGCAGCTGCTGTAACTGCATCAGGCTCTGGTTGGTCAAACAGCGGTAAAGTTGTAGGAAATATTCAAGGTAGTTCAAAGTGTTGGAAAGTAAAAGTCACATTGGATTATGATAATGATAACTGTACTGTAAAGGTTACAGGTACAGACGGAACATGGGCAAATGATGACGGCGTAATACAAAAAACATTTGAGCTAAAGGGTGCTAAATTCAAGACATTAAGTTTGTATACTCAAAAAATGGAAGATTATGATTCAGCTACCTTGACGGCTTCGCCGAAAATCGAAAATCTTTCATACAGTAAATCAACAACTGTTTCCGGTGCGACAGAAGAACTTTATAACAAAGGCGGAGATAGTAAGTTTACTGACAGTGATATAACAGATTGGACACAGACAGGCACAGATACGGCGACACTTACTTTAGACAGTGACAATAACCGTATTTTATACAATCCTGAAAAGCCGGGTGCTGAATACAGTGCGAAAAAGACTTTTGAAGTAGGCGATAATGCTATTGTAACATATGATGTTGATTGGTATTTCGGAAGCTCGGTAGGACGAGATGGCAGCTTTGAGTATCTTCAAATCGGTAATATTCGTCTTGGTTGGACGAACGGCTATAAGATGTACCTAAGCACAGACGGCGGAGCAACATGGCTTGACAGCGACAGTGACGGCACAAATGACAGCATATTCAACGGTGCAAATCAAACATACACTAAGAATGTTAAAGTGACGGTTAATACTGCTACAGGTGTAGCATCACTTTGGTTTGACGGAACAAAAGTAGGCGATTATACTACAGAAAACGCGGCAAATGCTGTTAAATTCGGATTTACTCGCGCCGGTGCGGCACCTAACTGGGCTGTTCCGAACGGTATCGACAGAATTAAAGTGTCACAATTTGTTCAAGGTGAAGAACCGCTTGAATTTTCAGAAGTGAAAGTAAGCGGAAAAGACGATAAGACTGCTACGGTAACATATGCGGTTGTTGATGAAGATGTTGATGACATTTCATTGATAGGTGCATTGTATGACAAGGACGGTAAACTTGTTGAAATCAAGACGGTCCCTGTTGCCAATGTTGAAAAAGGCAAATATTTGAACAGTGAAATTGTTTTTGAAAACAGTATCAAAGAAAATAATTTGAAAGTATTTATGTGGAATTCGCTTGGCAGTATGACAGCACTTTGCGAAAATGCTCAATAACAAATTTAAAAACAAAAATCGCAGACTATAAGGTCTGCGATTTTTTTAATGTGTTATTCAGTATGTTTTCGAGTTCTATTGCTTTTGATACGACTTCGGGGTCGGAAAGACAATAATTTTTTTCAATTATAAGATTATCAAAATCTGTTTTCAGTTGTTTAATGTTGTTCATTTATGTATGCTCCTTTCGATTACACGGTTATATATAAACCACTGCTTGTTGTATTTATTTTACAATATATGATAAAACTTGTCAATATATTGTGGTATAAAAGGAGCAACTTTCGTGTTGCAGAAAACGACACAACCGTTTAAATTTCATTATCTTTCTTCGCTTTAACCTGTAAAACGACAAAAGCTGACACAGCGGCAATCATAAACAGTATTGCAACAAGCTGAGAAATGCCGAGAACATTTGGAATTACATATAATATATAATTCGGATTTCTCATACCTTCAAGAAACAGTCTGCCGAATGAATACCAGAAAATATAGAAACAAAATACCTGCCCGTCATTCTTTTTCTTGTCACGAATCAGAAGAAGTATCACAAGTCCGATAACATTCCATATCGATTCATATAAAAATAATGGGTGAACAGGTGTTGCACCGTTTATGGACATACCGAAAAGGCTGTTTGTTTCACCGCCGTACACTTCGACGTTTACAAAGTTTCCGAAACGTCCGATTGCTTGACCGATAAAAAGACCGGGTGCACATACGTCAAAGACTTTGGCGATATTCAGCTTTTTAACTTTGCAGTATATAACGGTTGAGATTATCGCACCGATAATACCGCCGTAAATAGCAAGTCCGCCGTTCCAGACTTTAAACATATCGGCTATCGAGTCAAATTCATCGAGTGCGAAAAGCACATAATATATTCTTGCGCCGATTATTCCGAAAATAAGTCCGAACAAGGCGATATCCCATACATTATCTTTTTTCACACCACGCTTTTCGCAGGTTTTATAAACGAAAAATAATCCCAAAAGAAAACCCGAAAGAATGATAAGCGCATACCAATAAATAGGCTTTGAACCTATTGAAAATGCGACAGGTGAAATGTTTAGAGAAATACCGAGTTTAGGAAAAGCAATGTTGTTCATAATCATACCTCCTTCATAGTAAGTGAAATACGTTTTTTTGGTACGTCAACTTCAAGTACACGAACTTTCACAACGTCACCGACTGAAAGTACGTCGGTTGGGTGCTTGATGTAGCGGTCGCATATTTGCGATATGTGTACAAGTCCGTCTTGATGAACACCTATATCGACAAATGCACCGAAATCTATAACGTTTCTCACCGTTCCCGTCAGTACCATATCCGGTTTTAAGTCCTCCATTGAGAGAATGTCGCTTCTTAAAACGGGCTGCGGCAATTCTTCACGCGGGTCGCGACCTTTCTTTATAATACTGTCGGCAATGTCTTTTAAAGTGATTTCACCTATTCCGAGTTCTTCGGCTAATTTATGTGTATTTTCTTTCGACAGACGTTGCTTTAAATCCGCAACAGTGCCGTCTTGAACGTCTTGTTCGGTATATCCCATATGTTTAAGCAGCTGCGCGGCGGCTTTGTAGCTTTCAGGGTGGACGGAGGTGTTGTCAAGGACGTTGTCACCGTCTGTTATACGCAAGAAACCTGCGCACTGCTCAAATGCTTTTGCACCGAGTTTTGGCACTTTCAAAAGTTCTTTTCTTGTATTGAATTTACCGTTTTCTTCGCGATATGTGATTATGTTTTTTGAAACGGTTTTGTTAATTCCGGCAACATATGAAAGCAGTGACGGAGAGGCGGTGTTAAGGTCGACACCGACACTGTTTACACAATTTTCAACCACTCCTCCGAGTGCCTCACCAAGTCGCTTTTGGTTCATATCGTGCTGATACTGTCCGACACCGATTGACTTAGGGTCAATTTTTACAAGCTCTGCAAGCGGGTCTTGCACACGTCTTGCTATTGAAACGGCACTTCTGAGTGCAACGTCATACTGCGGAAATTCTTCGGTTGCAAGCTTTGACGCACTGTAAACCGACGCACCTGCTTCGTTTGTCATAATGTAAAATACTTCTCGGTCAATTTCTTTTAAAAGGTCGGAAATAAATATTTCGCTTTCCTTTGAGGCTGTTCCGTTACCGATTGAAATTAAGTTTACGTTGTTTCTTAAAATCATATCCGTAAGAATTTTCTTAGCCTTGTCTTTGTCGTGGTTAGGTAATGTGCAGTAAACAACGTTGGTGTCAAGGACTTTGCCTGTTTCGTCCACAACCGCGACTTTGCACCCGGTTCTGTAACCGGGGTCAAAGCCCATAACGATTTTATCCTTAATAGGCGGTTGCAATAAAAGTCCCGAAAGATTTTGATTGAATACCTTTATTGATGCCTCCTCGGCATTTTCCGTAAGCATATTGCGTATTTCTGTTGATATGGACGGCGCGATGAGTCGTTTATAACTGTCCTCGGCGGCAAGTTTGACATACTTTGTAGACGGTGATTCGTGTTTTGGAGTAAGTCGTCTGAAAAGATAGTTTGTGATTTTTTCTTCATCAATATCAATTTTTACAGATAAAAATCCTTCTTTTTCGCCACGATTTATCGCAAGCAATCTGTGGTTTGCAAGTTTTTTTATTGGTTCGGCAAAATCATAGTAAAGACGGTATACACTGTCGTCTTCTGTTGACGCTTTTGAAACCAAAAGACCAAAGTCGATTGTTTTTTGACGAATATCTTTTCTGTATTCGGGGTTATCACTGATTTCTTCGGCGATTATATCCATAGCACCAGCTATTGCATCTTCACTGCTTTCAACATCTTTTTCGGCGTCGATAAAATCAAGCGAAATACTTTCTATATTATCATTCGGATTTTGTGCAATGATAATTTCGGCAAGCGGTGCCAGTCCTTTCTCTTTTGCGATAGTCGCTCTTGTGCGGCGTTTTGGTCTGAACGGACGGTATATATCCTCAAGTTCCGATAATGTTACGGCATTTTCGATTGATTTTGCGATTTCAACGGTCAAATTTTCTTGCTCGTCAATCAAACGCAATATTTCTTCTTTTTTATCTTCAAGGTTACGTAAATATGAAAGCCTGTCGTAAAAATCCCGTAATATTTCATCACTTAGAGAGCCTGTTGCCTCTTTTCTGTAACGGGCAATGAAAGGAATTGTGTTTCCGTCATCAATCAGTTTTACGGTGTTTGTAACCTGTTCGGAACGTAAGTTAAATTCAGACGTAAGCTGATTTATGATTTTTTCTTCTGATTTTTCCATTATGTATATCCTCCAAAAAATAATGTTTTGCTTTGAAATTATTTTGTAACAATTCTGCAAATGAATTTTAAAAATTCTATTCACAAACTGAAATATTTGTGATATAATAGTAACAACCACAATATATAGTGTGCAATTATGTAAACTCAACACCAAATATATATGTGATTAAAAATGCAGTTAAGCTAATTATATCCCATTTAGCTTAATTTTACAAGCAAAACAGTAAAATGAGTTAAAATGAGATGTACAAGCTGAAAAAAATACAAAAAACCTATTGCACTTTTGATTGATTTAGGGTAAAATGGAGTTAATGGGAGCGAATTGGAGCGTTTGGGGTGACAAACGGTCAAATTGGAGAGAGTAACCCATAAATCAATAAAAAGGCAGGTGACATTGAATATGGTAAATTTTGTTGACGAATATCCGCGTCAGCTTGACGAGCGCGGAAGAATTATCTTGCCTGCCAAAGTTAGAGAAAATATGTCCGAAACAGTGTACGTTACACGTTCAATGTCAGATAAATGCCTTCAATTATACACACAAGAGGAATGGGATAAGATTTCTGAAAAGATTAATCAACTCCCAACTGCCACAGACAGAAATGCTGCGGCTTTTGTACGTTTGTTTTTCGGTAAGGCTACTTCAGCCGTTATAGACAAGCAAGGCAGAGTGCCAATCGCAAAGCGTCTGATGGAATATGCTAACCTGAAAAAAGATGTTGTGCTTGTAGGTGCAAACACACGTCTTGAAATATGGGACAGTGAAGAATGGGATAGATACCAAGATGAACTTTCAGACGATATTATGATGGACGGAATATTAAATTACGGACTTAATATTTGATTTGAGGTTGTCGATAAAGTGTTGACGGTTCAAAAAAAATAATTGAAAGGGAATCAAAATGGAATTTAAACATATTTCAGTATTGTTTGGGGAAAGCATTGACGCGCTGAATATCAAACCGAACGGTATATATGCAGACGGCACACTCGGCGGCGGCGGACATTCGCACGGTATTTTGTCAACAAACGATTCGTGCCGACTTATCGGTATAGACCAAGACAAAGAGGCTATTGCGGCGGCAAAGGAACGTCTTAAAGAATTTGACGGCAGAGTGACGTTCGTAAATCGCAATTTCAGCGAGATTAAGGATATTTTATCAGAACTTGATATTGATGAAATTGACGGTGCGGTACTTGATTTGGGCGTTAGTTCATATCAGCTCGATAATGCCGAAAGAGGTTTCAGCTATATGCACGATGCCGCTCTTGACATGAGAATGAATACGTCTTCGCCGAAATCGGCATATGACGTTGTAAATTCATATTCATGTGAGGAATTGATGCGTATTTTTTATGACTACGGCGAAGAAAAGTGGTCAAAGCGTATTGCGGAATTTATTTGTGAAAAACGTAAAACAAAGCCTGTTGAAACAACATTTGAACTTGTTGAAATCATAAAGGCGGCAATACCGAAAAAAGCACGTATGGAAGGCGGACATCCTGCAAAGAGAGTGTTCCAGGCGATAAGAATTGAAGTCAATAACGAACTCGGAATATTGGAAAATGCTATTAAAGACTTTGTGTCAAGCATAAAATCGGGCGGGAGATTGGCGATTATAACGTTCCATTCACTTGAGGACAGAATTGTCAAAAAAACATTTCAGGATTTGGCAAGGGGTTGCACTTGTCCGAAAGAATTTCCGGTATGCGTATGCGGCAAGAAACCGAAAATTAAAATTATTTCAAGGAAACCGATTTTACCGTCGGAAGAAGAGCTTGAACATAATTCACGTTCAAAAAGTGCAAAATTGAGAATTGCAGAAAAATTATAGGATAGGCTAAAGGATAATTAAGGGAGAGAATTATTGTGGAATACGGAAATTTGGCATATAAATTGCCGGAACAGTATGATGAACCGATAAAAAAGAGAAAACCACAAAAGAGAAAAGAGAAAACAGTTAATACCACAGCAGTCAGTAACAAGAGGAATCATGAACAAATGCAGTATAAGAGAACAATTTTTCGTGGAATATGCGTGACAGTGCTTTTGGCTGTATCAGCAGGATTTATGATTTCAAAATTCGTTGCTGTGAATGAAATGAACCAGCAGGTTGCGTCACTTAAAAGTCAGCTTACAACGCTTGAATCAGCAACAAGTCAGATGGTTTTTGACCTTGAACAGAGTGTTGACCTTACAAAAATTGAAAAAGAGGCAACAACAAGATTGGGTATGCAAAGACCTGAAAAGTATCAGACAATATATGTAAACGTAAAGCAAGATGATATGACAGAGAAAACTGCCGGTGAAGTAGAGGGGTTTGGACACGGTATTGTGTCTGTATTGAAAAAGATTGGTGGTAATATTGTACAATTTTTCAGCATAAAATAAAAATGGACTTCTATAATTATAAAATTATGAAAAATGTACATTTATTAAAGTATTAAAAGGAATTGATAAATTAATGAAACCATCATTAAATGAAATTAAAAAGAAAACGATATTTATGGTGTGTATCGTTGCTGTACTGCTTGCGTTGCTTGTTTTGCGAGTGGCATATTGGCAGATAATAAGAGGTGACGAGCTTTCGAGCAAGGCAAAGGCACAACAGCAGGGCAGCAGTATTGTTACAGCATCAAGAGGAGATATTTACGACCGTAACGGTAAGGTGCTTGCGGAAAGTGCAACGGTAAACACACTTATTTGCAATCCTAAGGATATTGAGGCGGACGGTGACAGTGAAGTAATCGCCGCAAGATTGGCTCCTGTTTTGAATATGGATCAAAACGAAATCCTTAAGATTATAACAAAAAATTCAAGATACCAAGTTATAAAAAAACGTCTTACGAACGAACAGACCGAGGCGGTAAAGAAATTAAGAGATTCAGATGTTGACGCAACGATTGCAAAAGCATTTAAAGGGGTATATTTTGAAAATGATTCAAAGAGATATTATCCGTTCAACGTTGCACCGCATATTTTGGGATTTACGGGATATGACAATAACGGTTTGCAGGGAATTGAACTTACTTTCGACGATGAGCTTATGGGGCGTAACGGAAGTATAGAAACTAATCAGTCAGCAAAGGGTACAACACTTAAAGACCAACAAAATGAGTATTTGAACAGTTCTCAAAACGGTGATGACGTTGTGCTTACGATTGATGAAACAATACAGCATTTCCTTGAAAAGCACCTTGAAGAGGCGGTTACGGAAAACAAGCTTAAAGAGGGTGCGGCAGGTATTATTATGAACCCGAAAACGGGCGAAATACTTGCAATGGCAACTAAGCCTGATTTTGACGTAAATAATCCGTATGATATTGACCAGTTTGAAAAATATGCGATAGATTTGGGATATGATACATCAGATGACACAAGTGACGATCCCGATGCAACACCGAAACCGACAGAAGATCCGAATAATTTAAGTGACGAGGCCATTGCGAAAATAAGAAATAAAATGTGGAGAAACAAGGTTATTTCGGATACATATGAACCGGGCTCGACATTTAAGATTATTACTGCGGCGGCGGCTTTGGAAGAACACGTTGTAGACCTTAATTCAACATTCTATTGTCCGGGATTTAAGATTGTTGCCGACAGAAAAATCGGTTGTGCAAACAAGAGCGGTCACGGCGCTCAAACATTTGTAGAGGGTGTAAGAAACTCTTGTAACCCTGTATTTATGGAATTGGGCGAAAGACTTGGATATGAGAAATTTATGGAATATTTCACTGCATTCGGTCTTACCGAAAAGACAAACGTCGAACTTGTCGGTGAGGCGTCAAGTATTTATTACCATAATAAAATGAGTGAAGTCGATATTGCGACAAGTTCATTCGGTCAAGGTTTCCAAATAACACCGATACAGCTTGTAACAGCCGTTTCGGCGGTTATCAACGGCGGTGAAAGAATGAAACCGCAGATTGTAAAGGAAATCAGAAACTCAAACGGAATTTTGAAAACGTATGAGCCGGAGGTTATAAGCCGAGTTATTTCGGAAGAAACATCTCAGCAAATGAGAGAAATTCTTGAATCGGTTGTATCGTTGCCGACATCAACAGGTAAAAATGCGTATGTAAAAGGCTGCCGTATCGGAGGTAAAACAGGTACTTCGGAAAAAGGTAACCGTGACGAAGAAAAACGTATTGCGTCATTTATCGGTTTTGCTCCTGCAAACGATCCGGAAATAGTGTGTCTTATAATGCTTGACGAACCGCAGGTTGATAACAAGTACGGCGGTACAATAGCCGCACCTTTGGCAGGTGAAGTTATTGAAGATGTACTAAACTATCTCGGTGTTGAAAAGCAGTACACAGAAAATGAAGAACCTGACGTTAAGCAGGAAATACCTGACGTTAGAACAATGGATTTGACAGAGGCGAAGAAAGCCATTGTTGACAAAAAGTTGAATGTTCAAGTGAGAGGTGACGGTGATACGGTAGTTGACCAGCTTCCGAAACCGGGTACAATGCTTAACGAAGATTCAACGGTAATATTATATACAGAAGAAATTGACAAAACACATACGGTAACAGTACCTAATCTTAAAGGAATGTCCGTGGATAATGCGAAATATACTCTTGAAATGAGCGGACTGAACTTTGAGATTGTCGGTGCGGGACACAGTGAAGTGTCGAGTGCGTATGCGGTAAATCAGAGCATAGCGGCAGGCGATGAGGTTACACCTGCGACAGTAATAGGCGTGGAATTCCGCCAAGTAACTTCAGACTAATAGGACAGGGGGAAATATCAAATGTTAGCAAGTGAATTATTAGGCAGTAAATGGCTTGATGAGCATGAAGATATAGATATAACCGGAATAGCGTACGATTCAAGAAACGTACTTCCGGGAAACATTTTTGTATGTATCAAAGGCTTTGAAACAGACGGACATAAATATGCAGAAATGGCAGTTAAAAACGGTGCGTCACTAATCGTTGCCGAAGATAAAATAGATGTAGATGTACCTGTTTGGTATGTTGAAAATTCGAGAGTTGAAATTGCGGAAATGGCTTGTAAGTATTACGGCAATCCGTCAAGCAAATTCAAACTTATCGGTATCACAGGCACAAACGGTAAGACTACAATAACATATTTAATAAAGAGTATAATCGAAACAGCCGGTATGAGAATCGGTGTTATCGGTACAAATCAAAATATTATCGGCGACAAGGTGCTTGTTACGCAAAGTACAACACCTACAACACCAAACGCACTTGAACTTCAACAGCTATTTGCGGAAATGGTTGACAGTGATGCGGAATGTGTTGTAATGGAAGTTTCGAGTCATGCACTTGAACTTGAAAGAGTACACGGTTGTCACTTTGACGTGGGTGTGTTCACAAATCTTACGCGTGACCATCTTGATTTCCATAAGACTATGGAAAATTACTTAAATGCAAAGGCTAAGCTGTTTAAAATCAGCGATAAGGGTGTTGTTAATTTCGACGACGACGGCGGTAAGGAGATTGTTGCAAACAATGACTGCGATATATTAAAAGTCGGTCTTTCGGACGGTTGCGACCTTAAAGCAAAAAATATTGAAATTTCATCATCGGGTGCTGATTTTGATGTTGAATATAACGGTAAGACATATCGTGTTCATATAGTAATTCCGGGCAAGTTCAGCGTGTATAATGCAATATGCGCCATGGGTGCGGCATTGCAGATGGGTATTGATATGGATACCATTATCAAAGGTCTTGAAAATGCAACAGGAGTTGTCGGACGTGTTGAGGTTGTTCCTACAAATACCGATTATACGGTTATAATCGACTATGCACATACACCGGACGGTCTTGAAAATATAATTAAAACCGTTAAAGATTTTGCAAAGGGTGAGGTTATAACATTGTTCGGCTGCGGCGGTGACAGAGATAATACGAAGCGACCGATTATGGGTGAAATCGCCGGAAAACTTTCGGATTACAGTATTATAACGTCAGACAATCCGCGTACGGAAGACCCTGTTTCTATTATAGAACAGATAGAAGTCGGAATGAAACGCACAGACGGAAAATATAAAGTAATAGTCGACAGACGAGAGGCTATCGCATATGCTCTTGACCACGCAAAGAAAGATGATGTAATCATTCTTGCGGGTAAGGGACAGGAAACATATCAGATAATTGGTAAAGAGAAACACGACTTTGACGAACGTGTTGTTGTATATAAACACCTTAATAAATAATTGAAAAGGGCGGCTGAAAAACTACCGCCCTTATTTTTGAGCATAGGACAAAAAGAGAGAAAGGATTTAATTTATTATGCAGGCAATGACGATTGAAGATGTATTAAAAGCAACTGGGGGAACACTTTTAAGCGGTGACATACACCAAACTTTTAACGATGTAATCAGTGATTCGAGAAAGGTTACGGCAGGTGTGCTTTTTGTGCCGCTTGTCGGTGAAAAGTTTGACGGTCACGAATTTATAAAGGCGGCTTTCGACCTTGGTGCTTCGGCTGTTTTGACACAGAGAGATACCGAGCTTTTAGTAGATAAGACAATCGTAAAGGTTGAAGATACATTAAAAGCATTCGGCGACATTGCAAAGTATTACAAGCAAAAGTATAATGTTCCGACTGTTTCCGTTACGGGCAGTGTGGGAAAAACTACTACTAAAGATATGCTTGCATCAGTCCTTTCACAGAAGTATAATACACTTAAGACAATGGGCAACTTCAATAATGAAATAGGTTTGCCTATTACGATTTTCGGACTTGAAAAAGAACATGAGGCGGCTGTTCTTGAAATGGGAATGAACCATTTCGGTGAAATAGAACATCTTGCTGATATAGGCAGACCTGATGTTGCGGTTATAACAAACATCGGTCAGTCGCATATTGAAAATCTCGGCTCACGCGAAGGCATTTTCAAGGCGAAAATGGAAATGACAAAGCTGTTTACAAAGGATAATACACTTATAGTAAACGGTGATGACGATTACCTTTCAAAAACAAAGGGTATGGGTGAATACAAGGTAGTATATTACGGTATAACAAATCCCGAAAATGATGTTTACGCAAAGGATATTGAAAATAACGGACTTAACGGAATTAAATTCACCGCAGTTGTTGACGGCGGTGAATATCCTATTGAAGTAAATATTCCGGGTAAACATAATGTGTACAATGCACTTGCGGCAATATGCGTAGGACGTGAATTTGATGTGCCTATGGATAAGATTGCAGAGGGAATACGCAGTTTTGAACTTACAAAAATGAGATTGGCTGTTGAAGAATATAACGGTATTACAATAATCAATGACTGTTATAATGCGTCACCGGATTCGATTAAAGCGGCACTCGGAGTGCTTGCGGATACAGATAAAAACAGAAAAGTCGCAATTTTGGGCGATGTGCTTGAAATGGGCGATTTTGCAAAAGACGCACATTACAATCTCGGTAAGGCTGTCAAGGAGAGCGGAGTGGACTTGCTTATAACAGCCGGTGAAAATATGAAATATCTTGCACAAGGTGCAAAGGATAACGGTGTAGAAAATATAGTGTCATTTGATAAAACTCTTGAAGTGTGCAACTATGTCAAAGATGAAATCAAGAGCGGTGACGCGGTGCTTATAAAGGCGTCAAGAGGAATGCACTTTGAAGAAGTATATAACACAATTAAAAATAAATAACGAGAGGAAAAGGATTAAAAAATGGAATTGATAAAAGAAATGTTAATGTCATCATTGCTTACACTTGTCGTTGCACTTGTTGTAACGCTTGTGTTCGGACCTGTGTTTATTCCATGGCTCAGAAAACTTAAATTCGGTCAGGAAATAAGAGAAGAAGGTCCGAAGTGGCACCAGAAAAAATCGGGTACACCGACAATGGGCGGTATTATGTTCATAGTTGCAATGGCGATTGCGATACTTGTAACAACCGTCATTTTTGCAATGAACGGTAATTTTAACACGACATACGCAAGATGTATTGTATTGTTTGTAATTTCACTCGGTTTCGGTGTTATCGGTTTTGTGGACGATTACATTAAAGTAGTAAAAAAACGTAATCTCGGACTTACAGCACCGCAGAAATTCATAATGCAAGTTGTGCTTGCGGCAATTTATATTGCAGTGCTTTACTTCATAGGCGAGCTTGATACGGCGATTAAAATACCGTTTACAAGTATTGAATGGATAATGCCGATATGGCTTTACATACCGTTCGTAATGTTCGTTGTCGTAGGTGTTGTAAATGCTGTAAATCTTACAGACGGACTTGACGGTTTGGCATCAAGTATAACGACAATAGTTGGAATATTCTTTATGCTTGTGTCATATATCGTATTTAAAGAGTATGGCGTGACTGTATTTTCAGCGGCATTAATCGGCGGTTTGATAGGATTTTTGTGGTATAATAAATATCCTGCAAAGGTGTTTATGGGTGATACAGGCTCACTTTTCTTGGGTGCGTCGGTTGCACTTATGGCGATTGACCTAAAAATGCCTATACACCTTATATTGATAGGTTTTGTATACTTTATGGAAACACTTTCTGTAATTATGCAGACTGCATATTTCAAATATACAAAGAAGAAATACGGTGAGGGAAGAAGAATATTCAAAATGAGCCCTATTCACCACCATTTTGAAATGTGCGGTTGGAAAGAAAAGAAAATCGTTGCGGTATTTACATTGGTAACGGTAATTACTTGTGCTGTTGCATATTTTGCAATTTAAGACGAATTAATCGGAAGGAGATTTAGATATGGCAGGGACTGCATATCCTAAAAGAGCTATAAAACAGAATAGACGAACAACTCGTGCTAAAATAGGAAAATCGGTTAAGCTTACACGAATGGGAGAGATAGACTATACATTTTTGTTTATAGTAATATTGTTGCTTTCATTCGGTTTGGTAATGCTGCTCTCGGCGTCTGCACCTGCCGGAAATACTTTACATAACAATTCGTACTACTTCTTTAATAAACAATTCCTTTGTGCAATATTGGGACTCATCGGAATGTGGGTTATTTCAAGGATTGATTACAATAAATATAAAAATACCGTTCCGAAGTTTATGATTGTATGTACAATACTTTTGGTCTGCGTTCTTATACCGGGTTTGGGTGTAAAATTGAACGGTTCGAGAAGATGGCTTAATACTCCGTTTCTTCAGCTTCAACCGTCGGAATTTATGAAACCCGTTATAGCGATGTATTTTGCACGACTTGTCGATTCGGGAAAATATAATTTGAAACATCTTAAGGGTAATTTGCCGTATATAGGAGTTATGCTTATAGTTGTCGGACTTATGCTTATGGAAACACACCTTAGCGGTGCGATAGTTATTGCCGGTATCGGTGTAAGCGTTATGATTGCAGGCGGTACACCGATTAAACCCGTACTTATCGGAGCACTTATTCTTTTGCCAATCGGCTTAATCGGCGTCCGCGCACTCAGCGGTGTAAGATGGGCACGCGTAACAAGTTTTATGAATCCGTTTGCGGATATTCGTGACGAAAGTTATCAGGTTGTGCAAGGACTTTATGCGATTGGCTCGGGCGGTATTTTCGGACTTGGCTTGGGACAGAGTGTACAGAAATATTCGTATTTGCCTGAACCGTATAATGACTTTATATTCGCGATTGTTTGTGAGGAACTTGGTCTTATCGGTGCGGCTGTTGTAATTTTGCTTTTTGCGGCGCTTATTATAAGAGTAATAAGAATTGCTATGAATGCACCCGATACATACGGCTCACTTGTTGCGGTGGGTATTGCGGCTCAGCTTGCTATTCAGACGATACTTAATATCGCCGTTGCAACGTCGAGCGTACCGAATACAGGTGTCGCATTGCCGTTTTTCAGTTACGGTGGTACGGCGATAATAACGCTTTTATGTGAAATGGGAGTATTGCTTAATATATCAAGACATTCCGTAAAAGATTAATGTGGAGGAAGATTTATGAGAGTATTATTTGCGGGCGGAGGAACAGGCGGACATATTAATCCGGCTATTTCAATCGCCGATTATGCAGCTAAACAGGATAAGGATTTTAAGGCTTTGTTTGTCGGTACAAAATCGGGACTTGAAACAAAACTTGTACCGAAAGCAGGATATGATATTGAATATATCGAAATACAAGGTTTTGACAGAAAGCATATTTTCAGAAATTTTGAAACGGTAAAAAAACTTATTTCCGCAAGAAGAAAGTGCAATAAGATTATAAAGGAATTTAAACCCGATTGTATCGTTTGTACAGGCGGATATGTAAGCGGCCCTGTTGCTATGGCGTCAAAGAAAATGAAAGTGCCGTCGCTTATACATGAGCAAAATGTGTATCCGGGTATGACGGTAAAAGGCAGTGCAAATTATGTTACATATCTTGCACTCAGCTTTGAAGAAACAATTAATCATATGCAGCATAAGGAAAAATGTGTTGTAACAGGCAATCCGATCAGAAGTGAAATACTTCATTCCGATTACAAAAAGTCAAGAGAAAAGCTCGGTATAAAAAAGCCGTTTGTGCTTATTTTCGGCGGCAGTTTGGGTGCGGACAGAATTAATGATACGGTAATCGGTATGCTTGACAGAATATCAAAGGACAATAAAATCGAATTGCTGTTCGGAACCGGTGACAGAAATTACGATAAAATAATGAATAAAATTAAGGAGAGCGGAATAACTCTTTCGGATAACATAAAGATTGTGTCATATATTGACAATATGGCGGAGTGTATGGCGGCGGCAGACGTTGTTGTATCAAGAGCAGGTGCGATAACCGTAAGCGAAATTGCTGCACTCGGTAAACCGTCAATACTTATTCCGTCACCGAATGTTGTCCGTAATCACCAAGAGCAGAATGCAAGAGAATTTGAAAATAAGAATGCGGCAGAATTAATTTTAGAAAAAGATTTGACGTCTGACGCATTATACGATAAAATAATGTCTATGGTAAGCGATAAGGAGAGATTGAAAGAAATGTCGGAAAATTTGAAACCGCTTGCCAAAGTAGACGCACTTGAAAAAATATATGAGCTTATGATAAAAATGGCAAAAGGAGATAGAAAATGAAAATCACAACAGTAAAAGGTACAAATGATTATCTTCCTGAAGAAGTCAGACTTAGAGATTATCTTCAAAATCAAATTTTAAATACATATCAGGATGCCGGCTTTGAACGTATTATGACGCCTGCAGTTGAAGATATTGAAAATCTTGATAAGAGTGACGGCGGTGATAATCTTAATTTGATATTTAAAATTTTAAAGCGTGGAGATAAGCTAAAGAAAGCAATGGACAGCGGTGATACAAATAAGCTTTGTGATATGGGACTTAGATATGACCTTACACTTCCGCTTTCAAGATATTATGCAAATAATCGTGAACAACTTGTTCTTCCTGCAAAGTGTATACAGATTGATAAGGTGTACAGAGCGGAAAGACCGCAAAAGGGCAGACTTCGTGAGTTTGTGCAGTGCGATATTGATATAATCGGCTCATCTTCTATAAGCTCTGAAATCGAGCTTATTCATACAACAGCAAAAGCACTTTTGTCGCTTGATATAAAGGACTTTACCGTAAAAATTAATGACAGAAGAATTTTAAGAGCATTGCTTAAAGGTGTAGGCTTTGAAGAAAGTCAGCTTGACAGCGTGTGTATTACATTTGATAAAATGGATAAAATCGGTGCTGAGGGCGTTATCGCTGAGCTTACGGATAAAGGCTTTGACGGCGGTGCTATCGCAAAATTCGGTGAAGTCATCGCAAAACCACTTACTGTTGAAAGCGTAAAAGATGTTTGCGGTGAAGAATCTGCCGAAAGTATTGAAACAATAATTAATGCCGTTGAAAAACTTTCGGACGGTGCGTATAAGATTAAGTTCGATATTTCGCTTGTAAGAGGTCAGGGATATTATACAGGTACTGTTTTTGAAATCGTAAGCGATAAGTTTAAAGGCTCTATTGCCGGCGGCGGTCGTTATGATAACTTAATCGGTAAATTTACGGGTGAAAATATTCCTGCGGTAGGTTTTTCAATTGGTTTTGAAAGAATTTTCTCACTTCTTACAGAGGCTGGATATACAATTCCCGATACTAAAAAGAGAATTGCTTTGCTTCACGATAAAGCAGACGTTGTAAATGCAATAGAAGAGGCAGAAAAACTGCGTAAGGATTATGATGTTGTAATCTATGAAAAGCCAAAGAAATTGTCTAAATTCCTTGATAAAATTCAGGCAAAGGGTTACTTTGGTTTCTGCTTCCTTGGAGAAGAAATAAGAGAATTGAAGAAATAAGAATTAAAGCAAGCTATACAACAAAATAGCTTGCTTTTGTTGCTTGAGAATGTGAGGTTGTGAAAATATGAATTTGGGATTTTATATGCCTACAAAGGTTATTGTGGGAAAGGATTGTGTCAGAGAAAACAGTGACGTTTTCAAAATAGGAAAGAAAGCACTTATCGTTACAGGCAAAAATTCCGCAAAATTAAGCGGCGCACTTGACGATGTCAAATATGCACTTGAAAAGAATAATATTGAATATGTCATATTCGATAAGGTTATGAGTAATCCGACAGTTGAGTGTGTGTATGACGGTGCGGAAACGGCAATGGAGGAAGAAGTTGATTTTGTCATTGCCATAGGCGGCGGCTCGCCGATGGACTCGGCAAAGGCTATTGCATTGCTGGCAGTATCGGACATTAAAAGAAAGAATTTGTTTGACGGCAACATAGGCAATAAGGCACTTCCTATGATACATATTCCGACAACTGCCGGAACCGGTTCGGAGGTTACACCGTATGCGATTTTGACAAACCACGAAAAACAGACAAAAAAGAGTATTGCGTCACCATGCCTTTTCCCGACATACGCATTGCTTGACGCAAAATACACAAAAAATCTCGGACTTGCCACTACGGTCAATACCGCAATAGATTCACTTTCACATTCGGTTGAAGGAATGATGTCAAAGAGGGCGAATATAATGGCTGATGTAATCGCTAAAGAGGCTGTTAAAATTATTGCGTCAACATTTGACGATTTGATTAGCGGTGAACTTACGGAAGACGACAGAGAAAAACTGCTTTATGCGTCAATGCTTGGAGGTGTTGTTATATCGCAAACAAAAACAACGGCGGTACACGCAATGGGATATTCGCTTACATATTTCAAAAATATCGACCACGGCAGAGCAAACGGATTGTTGCTCGGTGAGTTTACAAAGTATATTGAAAGAAATGATAAGGACAGAGTTAAGGAAATATTGTCTTGTATGAATTTAGACAGTGCAGAAGAATTTAAAAATATTCTTGCGAAAATTTTGGGTGATAAAGAAAAGTTTGAAAAAGAAGAACTTGAATTGTATGCAGAAATTGCTCAAAATGCAGGCGGTACACTAAACAGTATGTTCGTTCCGTCAAAAGATGAAATACTTCAAATATATGTTGAGTCATTGATGTAATGAAACAGCGGTCAAAGACCGCTGTTTTTTTGTGTGAAAATGAAAGGGCGGCCAATGACCGCCCGTACGAATAAGAATGGCAGATGACCGCTTATGTTAAACAATATTGTATGTAGGGGCGACCATTGGTCGCCCTTTTTTTTGATATTAAGGCAGTAGAGGACGGCACTACGAAGTCCCGAGAAGCCACTCCACAGTCGGCGTTGCCGACAGCTCCCCTCAAGGGGAGCCGAAAAGCCTCTCCTTGAGGAGAGGCGTCACGAAGTGACGGAGTGGCAAAAATCAATCACCTGTCAAAAAATCTTTCGGCGATTTACCGGTAAGTTTTTTAAACGCTTTATAAAACGTGGAATAATCATTAAACCCACATTCATAGCAAAGCCCCATAATATCCGCGCCTTCGGAAATCATTTGTTTCGCCTTAGTGATTTTTCTTGTATTCATAAATTCTTTTATTGTAATACCGGTCTGTTTTTTAAATGTATGGCACATATAATACTTATTAATAAAAAATTTCTCTGCTAAAAAATCCAGTGTTATATCTGCGGAAATATTATCGGTAAGGTAATCTATTATATCGTCAATACGGTTATTGCTTGTCGGTTTTATCGGCAAAACGGTGTTGTCAAGTGCATGATTTACCGCGACAAGGAACTGTAAAAAATACGATTTTATCATAGCGTCACTTTCGGGTACTCTGTTTAAAATGTAATGTTCAACATTTTTAAAATAATCGTAAAGTCCGAAAGACTGAACAATGTCTGACGGTATTCTGTTATCTTCGCCCATAGGTGAAGAATTTATTTTATCAAACAAATCAAATTCGGAGATAAAGTCGGGATGTATCTGCATAAAAATACGCTCATACGGCTTTTCTGACTGAAAGAAAATCGTATGAAGTTCTCCGGGTCTTGTAAGCAAAATATCGCCGGGGTGAATTTTATATAGATTATCCTCGACTATGTACGTTGCATCACCCGATATAAAATACAGAAATTCATAATATTTATGAAGATGCAAGTTAAGCTCCGGAGGCTTTGAACGGAAATAACTGTAAAGATATTCTTTCTGTTTATATGAAATTGCATCCATAAAATACACCTCCTACACAATTATTATAGCATAACAGGACAATATTTGCAATATTTTGGACAACAAATGCAATGGAATAAATTTAATTATTGTGTTATTATATAACCGTAAAATAAATCTCTCTCTCGTACAATCGTATTCTTATATGAATACGGTTGTTTTTTTATAATAAAATATGTCGAAAAATATTTACTTGATACATTTTTTGTGATAGAATATTTATACCGATAATTTATAAAAAGGTTGAGGCAGTTGTAATGTTGAAAAAATATTTTGAGGACGAAAGCTATAATATAATGCCGTGTGGCGTTGTTGCGTTTCAAAATGACAGTACGCTGAAAATTATTTCGGCGAATGATTACTATTATTCGACTTATGCGAACGGAAATTTTGAAAGTCTTAATATTTGCGAAGAAGACAAAAATATTATAGCTGATTTGAAAGATAAAAATGAAGTGGTATACAAATGTATTGTTTCGGACGGAACGATACGTTATATTTGTATGCGTTTGACTAAATATAATGAAAATGATATTCTCGGTATTCTTATGGACGTTACGGAACAGCATACGAATTTTGTCAGGATGAAAGATGAGAGAAGATGTTTTACGTTTGCTCTTAAAAGTTCAAAAAATATTGTTTTTGAACATAACGTAGCGGACGATAATATGACTTTATATATTCCGGTGAAAGGTCAAACCGAACTGAAAAAACTGTCTATCCCCAATAATACTGTAGATGCTGTTTATGAGCTTGTAGATAAAAGAGATTACGGTTATCTTAAAGAAAACATATTCAATGAAAAAGTAGAAAATATAAGCGTCAGAATGAAGTTGCCGGGTGATAAGAATTATGAATGGCACCGCATTTTCAGAAATTTTGAACATGATGAAGAGGGTAATCTTGAAAGAGTTTTCGGAACAATAACGAATATCGAGGACGAAAAACATCATGAAAAAGAATTAAAAGAAAAAATCGAGATTGATCCGGTACTTCATGTCTATAACAGAAATGCAGGCGTTGAGAGGATTAATGAGTATATAAAATCCAATCCCAAAAGCAGAGATTACGCACTGTTTGTTATTGATATTGATGATTTTAAAAATATAAATGACACATACGGACATTTATACGGTGATACCGTTATTGCCATGGTTGCGGAAATGCTGAACAAGGCAACCGATGACGACGCTATTGTCGGAAGATACGGCGGTGATGAATTTTTCGTGTTTTTGAAAAGTAACAGAATAGCAGAGAATGCCGACAGAGTTGTTGACAATGTATGTAAGATTAATATTTCAGACGATAAGAGAATAACGTGCAGTGTCGGAGTGGCAGACGGCAGAATATTTGAAGAAGTGCCTAATTATAAAGCGTTGTTCTCAAAAGCAGATAAGGCACTGTACAGTACAAAAAAGAATGGTAAGGCTCATTGGGAGTTATACAATGAAAATATTGTGTACGACAATTCAAGCCATGCGATTGATTATGAAGTTGAGGACGCCGAAAACAGTACGGAATTATTTAAGACACGCGATATGATGAAAGTGTTCCTTGAACTTTCTTCAAGTGCGAAAAACAGCGATGACGCAATGTATAAGATTATTCGGTATGTGGCTGAAAAGTTCGATATTGACTGGTTTCAGATAATGAAGGTCAATGCTAAAGAAGATTTAATCACAATAAGTTATGAATGGTGCAGTGATCCAAAATTTCAGAATAATGCAGGAAAAAGAGGATATTATGCTCACTCTGACATTGAGCATTTCAAAGAATTATTTGAAAAATATCCTGTATTTATTCTTGCAAATGAAAAAATAAACAGATTTTCGTTAAAGTTTCAACGTGAATTTGAAAAGAATAAAAAGAACGGTGAAGTGGTATATAATGCAAATATTACAACGGGAGATTCGTTCTTTATGTTCGTTTGTACGAGATTCGGATATGAAAATCCTTGGCAGGTAGAAGAATGTGTTGAATTGAATATGGCAACTAAGCTTATGACAATGTACATTTCTCAAAGCGATAAGGAAACGGAGAATGAAAAAAAGCTTAGAAAAATAATTGATTATGACAGTAAAACGGGTTGTTATAGTATTGCAAAGTTTTATGAGCAGATAGGCAGACTGAGAAAAGTTGCGGAGGAAAAAGATGAACAGGTTGCTCTGTTACATACTGATTTTTCGGGAATGCTTGATTTCAACGAACGGTTCGGTCAGATTGAGGGGGATAAGGTTTTTACGGAGTTTGTAAACTGTATTTTGCCAAGCGATAATGATTATAATATTGTAACTCACGTTGACGGTGCAGATATTTTTTACAGTGCGTTCAGATTTAAAAATTCAGAAAGCTTTGATAAGATAGAAGCGTTAAATAAACAATTCAGTAAAATGATCAATGAAAAATATCCCGGTGCGCATATTATTGTTAAAACAGGAATTTATGTGCTTAAAACAAATGAAGTTGTGGGAGTGGGGCTGGATAAGGCTTTAAAAGCTAAAAAGACTGTGAAAAATCCTACAGAATCATTTTGCATTGTCTATGACAAAGATAAACATGAAAATAGCTGTTGCTAATTGCAACCGCTATTTTTTTATTGAGTTTTCAATTTGTATAATCGGTCATAACTGTATTCATCGACAAGCTCGTAATTATTGTTGATTATATTCATAAACTGCTTACTGTTTACAATGTCGATATTGTGTATAACGACCCACTTAGGTTGTTTTTCAAGCATCATTTGATTAATTTGACGGCCGAACTCGGGATACATTTCCGACCACCATTCTTGAAGAATAAATATCTTAAAGCAAGGCATAATGTCGGCTTGCAAAAGCCAAGTTGCCGAAATGTCGTAGCAGTATACGCTGTCTTTGTCTTCATCCGGAATTTGCGAGCTAAGCTGTTTTGCACTGTAATAAATATCCGAATATACGTCGCTTGTTTTGGCAGGGTGATTTTGCGAATACAACTTCTTTGAGTAATGCGCTATATTTGACTCTGATTGAACAATGTAATTTGCCAACGGAAATGCCATTATTACGCAAAGTATTACTGCAAGAATGTTTATTTTATTTGATGTAATATAGAAGAATACAGCGCAATAAATCGGTATTAATGGTATAAGTGTTGTGTAATAATGCGTGTAACTGAAACCGAGTAATATAGGTATCAGTGCGAATATGGATATTGTTGTAATAAATGACGCAACCTTTGGACCAAGTCGTTTTGCGAAAAATGACGATATGAATATCATCATCAAGACAGGTGCAACCCATTGCAGAAGCAGTAATATAGCTGATGATGTCTTTTCTGACGAGCCTTCCGACGCGTATAGAAAGTTGAATACGAAAGTAGAAAACAACATATCCGACAGCGTTCCTTTAATAAGGAAGAAAAGGCATACAGGCACTGCCACTATCAATACACCGACTATAAAATACAGTATATTTTTAAATATTTCTTTGATATGCTCGTTTATAAAGTCGGTCATAATCGTAACGAATACAATACCGCAGATAATCAGTCCGTTGTTTACGCGGATAAATGCACAAATTCCAAAACATATTCCGTAAATAACCATATTTTTGTGAGGGTGAGGTGCTTTTGGGTGCTTTGTGATGAATTTTAATGCGGTGTAAATCGGTATCATACAGTAGAGAATACAGTATTCTTCCGTTAAGTTGCCGTCACTGATTGTTGCACCGAATGCAATAATGGTGATTATAACGCAAATTACCGAGCGTATCGGCTTTGTGAAAAAACGTGCCGTTTTGTACATAAATATCGAAGATATTGAAAGGGATATACATTGTAGTATGAATACGCCTACTTTTGATTTTGTCAGGAAATATCCCAATGCATTTATGTAAAACAAAATCGGACCTTTGTGGTCAAAATAATCTCTGTATGCGTCCTTGCCGAGCGTTATCGCTTTTCCGAAGAATATGAAAATGCTTGAATCACCGTCGCATAAGTCCTTGTATAGCGGACTTGTGGACGCAGACAGAAGTAACAGAAATGCTATGCAGAATAATGTTAAAAACGCATAGATTATTAGATTTTTGCGTGTTTTTTTACTTTTTAAACTCACTGATATTTTTGTACCGATTTTTTTCGGATTGAGTTTTTCTTGTATGTTGTCTTTTGTATTTTGTAAGAATTGCGTAAATTCAATTTTGTTCATTATATGCTCCTGTGTTTTGTGTATTGTTTATAATACTATTATAAACAATATGATTATATTTGTAAAGCGAATTTACAGTTGAAAAAAATAAAAATGTGATACAATAAAATTATGGTATTATATATTATGGGGGTGTTGTGACATGAAATGGATTAAAAACTTAGAAAGTATAGCAATAACAAAAACAAGCGGAAAATGCCCTCATTGCGGCAGTAATAATACAGATTATACTTTTGTAGGAAATGTCGGAGGAGTCGGATATGGTGAAATATGGTGTAATGATTGTAAGTCAGCATATCATCTATCAAGAGTATTGATTACGGAAGAGTATAATTTGAATAAAGAAATTCCTAAAAATATCATATATAGATAAATATACAATAAAAAAGAATAATCGGTCTCTTCACGGAGCAGGGTTCGCTATAAAAATCCCCCTATCTGAATGTTTTTCTAAAATAAGTATACCGAATTTATTGTAATACTAATAAAAACCGTATAAACACTTGATATTCAAGCATTTATACGGTTTATACATTTTGGCGGAGAAGGAGGGATTTGAACCCTCGCGCCAGTTTCCCGACCTACACCCTTAGCAGGGGCGCCTCTTCGGCCTCTTGAGTACTTCTCCATAAAAGAAAAGCATACAACAAGTTAAAATTGCTGCCGTTCTAAATAGCAATTAGCTTTGTATGCAGTACAAAATATAAAATTTTAAATGGAGGAGAGAGTGGGATTCGAACCCACGGACGGCGGAACCGTCACCGGTTTTCAAGACCGGCTCTTTCAACCACTCAGACATCTCTCCAGATGTTTGTTCATCAACTCAACTGACAAAAATTATTATAGCAGAACATATACCTTTTGTCAACACTTTTTTTGAAAAAAATTAAACTTTTTTTAGTAAACTTTCAAAACCATAGGTTTTAAGCCGTTTTCATAACAAAAAACTGTCGATTTTTTTAATCGACAGTCAAAAATTACGCATTTTTATGAAAAACTTTTTTATAAAAAATCATACTGACACTGCAAGTTATAATTTCTGTAACCGGAAAAGTGAGCCATACATAATTAAGTCCTGCGAACGAAAATACCCAAGCAAGAGGAACAAGAAGTACAACTTGTCTTAGCACTGTTATAAAAATACTTTCCTTACCTTTTCCGATAGCCTGAAACAAAATAGGGAATGTAAGCGAGAGTGCGGCGGGTACGAAACTTGCTCCGATTATTCGGAAAGCCACATTACCTATATTCAAAACTTCTGTATCATTTGAGAATATTCCGATTGACTGTTTTGGCAAAAGCACAAATATCGCCACTCCTAAAAGCATAAATGCGGCAGATACGGCAACAGTTTCCCAAAACACGCATTTACATCTGTCTTTTCTGTTTATCGCATAATTAAAGCTCAATACAGGCACTATGCAGACGCCGAGAGCATTAAGCGGAATAAAGAAGAAACTTTGAAGTTTATAATAAATACCGAGCACGGTTACGGATGCATCAGAGAATGACGCAAGAAGTACGTTCAGTCCGAGAATATATACAGTCCACAATGCTTGCATAATAATATTCGGCAGTCCTGCTGCATATATTTGTTTTACATACGGCAAAAATATATTTAATTTCGGCGGCTTATAAAATCCTTTAATACCTGTTATGACGGCGGCGAGCAACTGACCTATGACAGTTGCAATAGCCGCACCTGCGACACCCATCGGTTTAATTCCGAACATTCCGAAAATTAAAATAGGGTCGAGTACGATATTTGTCAATGCACCGACAATCTGAGCAATCATAGGTGTTTTCATATCTCCTTGCGACTGCAAAATCTTTGTCCAAGTGCTTTCAAGGAATATTCCCAAGCTGAAAATTCCGATTATTCTACCGTATGTAATAGTATACTCATGTACAATTTCAGATTCTGCCGAGATTAAGGCATACGGTTTTATGATGAAAAATGAAATCAAAGCGAATATGAACCAACTCACAACAGCCATAACAGTTCCTATTCCGGCGGTGTTAATCGCTTTGGAAGTTCGCTTTTGACCGTAAAACCGTGCCATAACGGTATTGACACCGACACCTGTTCCGACTGCAACGGCACATATCAAAAGTTGCATAGGGTATATTACAGAAAGTGCCGTCAGTGCGTATCCTGAGAATTTACCGATGAAAAAACTGTCTACTATATTATATAAAGATTGAATAAGCTGTGCCAGCATAACAGGCGGCGCAAGCTTAAATAAAATTTTCATTGTTTTTTCAGTGCCGAAATACTGATTATCCGAAGGTGCTTTACTCATATATATGCTCCTTTGTATATTTTTTGCATATCAAGTATAGCACCTTTCAAAGTGAATTGCAATAAAAAAGCACCGAACAAAGTTTAATTTATTCAGTGCTTTTTTATTTCAAATGAAATCTTCGATAACATCTCTTAAATGATGTAATGAAAGTTCGTTTTCATTACAAACATTCACAAATTTTTCGGCGTCATCCTTACATGGAAAAACATCTGAAACAAAAGTTATTAGTTCGTGAGCCTGTGTATTATAAGCACCTATCCCATAGGTGATGTATTCTCCCATACATAAATCACACATTTTTTCTTCAATCACTCCGTAGTTTACCATTTTATACTTCTCCTTTTATCCTTTTGTATGATGAAATTATAGCATAAATAACCGTAGAAATATGAATTTATTGAAAATGAAGGTGTTTACAATGAATTTGACAAAAAATACATATTTGTGGTATAATTATGATAGAATAATTCCTTGTGAGGTGAACACAAAAAGTGGATATTGCAGTTTGTGATGACAATCTAAGTGATAGGGAAATAATCCGTCAGCAACTAAGTATCTATTTCTCAGATAGATTTATTGAATACAATATTGATAGCTATGAAAACGGCGTTAATTTAATTTATTCGATAGAAGATGGGGAGTATTATGATATAATATTTCTTGATATGTATATGGACAAGTTAAACGGAATACAAGTTGCGGAAAAGCTTAGAAATATGAATTATAAAGGTAAGATTATATTTCTTACCGTAACGTCAAAATATGCGGTGGAAAGTTATGACGTTGAGGCGAGCGGCTATTTGGTTAAGCCGCACGATATAGATAAAATCAGCATGGTACTTGACAGAGTGCTGAGCAATTATGAAAATGTGCATACATACCAAATAAAAAAACGCAATTCCGTAATTCAAGTGTTGTACAGTGAGATTGAATATATTGAGAGCAGTAATTCAAAATGTATTCTTCATCGCACAGACGGAAACGAGTACACAATATATAAGAAACTTAATGATATTGAGGAAGAAATAAATCATAGAGCGTTTTTGAGATGTCATCAGAGTTATCTTGTTAATATGAACAAGATAGAGAGTGTTGAGAATGATTTTACAATGAAATCGGGCGATGTTGTGCCGATAAGAACTCGAAATTTGAATGAAATAAAAAAAGAATACTATAATTATATTGAATACAGAGGTAATATTGCAGGAACAACCAAGAGACTGAAAGTTTTTTATGATAAAGTCGGAGGTGATTTTGAAGTAGTCAAAAGAAGACTCATTGATGAAAAATATGTTGTCCGCTTTGTACAGTGTTTCAAAAACGATACCGCTTTTAATGAATTGAAAAAGGCTTTGAATGAAGAATTGTATGAAAAAGCGTATCTTTGTGCGCATACTCTGAAAGGCTCGTCAGTAAGTCTTGATTTCGGAAAACTTTATAAGGCAAGTTCGGCTCTTACGGAAACTCTTTATAACATTAATCATAATGGAGAAGATTGTGATAAAATTTTGATTGATAAGCAATTTGGGGAAGTTGCAAAAGAATATAAAAATGTTATTAATAGTATGCAAATAATAGAAGAAGACTGACATTGTATTAAAATCTCGTTTAATGAACTCAATATAGTTTTGTATAAATATAGTTCTAAGAGGCTATATTTTGTTTTTGTACAAAAAAAATATCCGAACCAAAGTTCGGATAGTACAACTTGTGGTACGCGATCAGGGGTTCGAACCCTGGACACCCTGATTAAGAGTCAGGTGCTCTACCAACTGAGCTAATCACGCATATTCAGTTTTAATGTCTGACGACAAATAATATGATAGCACATTAAAATTATTTTGTCAATACTTTTTTGCAAAAAATATTGTTTTTTATAGAAAAACAAAAAAATATCCGAACCGAGGTTCGGATATTGTAACTTATGGTACGCCCGGAGGGATTCGAACCCACGACCTAACGGTTCGTAGCCGTTCACTCTATCCAACTGAGCTACGGACGCATATCTGTTTAAGCTACGCATAATATATTACCATAAAGGTGTGGGTATTGTCAAGAACTTTTTTGTAAAAAAAGAAAAAAATTTGATTTATCTATTATCATAGTATGAAATTTTTAACCGACAAATTTTGCATTGTTACATTGATATTAAAGGTATATTATTTTTATAAATTAACCCTTTAAAAATTTTTTGAAATGTGCTATAATAATAAGACTGTAACAGAATTATAGATATTTCGTATTATAATCATATGAGAATTATATTATAATGCGAGGTGTTTAAAGTGGGCAAACTTGTTATAGACGGCGGAAATAAGATAAGCGGTGAAATCGGTGTACAAGGTGCGAAAAATGCCGTACTGCCGATACTTGCAGCCACGGTTATGGCTGACGGAGTATGTACTTTGAAAAACTGTCCATATCTTCGTGATGTAGATAAAACAGATTTGGTGCTTGAAAGATTGGGCTGCAGAGTACATAGGGCAGGCAGTACCGTAACGGTTGATACAAGAGGTATGTGTGACTGTAAAATATGTGAAGATTTAATGCGTGAGATGCGTTCTTCAATCATATTTTTGGGAGCGATAATTTCAAGGTGCAAAAAAGCGGTTGTAAGTATGCCCGGCGGTTGTCCGATTGGTTTAAGGCCGATTGATTTGCATTTAAAGGCTTTGCGTGAACTCGGTGTCGATATTCAGGAAGAACACGGCTATATAAAATGCAGCACTGATAAGATTGTCGGCGGAAACATACATCTTGATTTTCCAAGCGTCGGAGCAACCGAAAATGCTATGCTTGCTGCAGTTTGTGCGGAGGGTTTTACAACTATTACAAATGCGGCGCGTGAACCGGAGATTGTTGATTTGGGTAACTTCCTGAATTGTATGGGTGCAAAAGTCCGCGGTATGGGCGGCAGTGTAATAAAAATAGAGGGAGTAAGCAAGCTTCACGGTGCGGAGTATACGATAATGCCCGACCGTATTGTTGCCGCAACATATCTGGCCGCATCTGCGATTACGGGCGGAGAGATATGTCTTAAAAATGTCAATCCACGCGATATGGGAGCAATGCTCCATGTGCTTTTGGATATGGGAGTACAGCTTAGAATAGAAAAAGATAAAATTATTCAGAAAGCTCCCAAGAAACTTGAAAGTATACATATAGTAAGAACAATGCCGTATCCGGGTTTTCCGACGGATATACAATCGCCGTTTATGGCGATTGCAACTGTTGCAAGAGGAACAAGTGTATTTATAGAAAATATATTTGAAAACAGATTTCAGCATGTTGATGAACTTACACGAATGGGTGCCGACATAAAAGTAGAAGGCAGAAGTGCCGTTGTAAGAGGCGTAAACGCTTTGCAGGGTGCAAATGTTGTTGCAAGAGAACTGCGCGGAGGCGCGGCGCTTGTTGTTGCGGCACTTGCCGCAAACGGTACAACGACGATTGGCGGCACAGAATTTATAGACAGAGGTTATGAAAATATAGAAAAGTATCTGCTTGAATGCGGAGCGAAAATCAGACGAGAATAATTCAGGGTGATAGTATGGATGAAAATAATCGTAATATACGAGTCGTCAAAACAGGCGGTCGTAAGGTTACAAAAACTACAACTGAATATGATTGGAGCAGGTTAGAGAAAAGAACCTTGAAAGAACATAAAGATGTTCCCGAAAGAAGTGTTCGGCGTGAACCTACACAGCTTGAACGAAAAATTCGCTACCAAAAAAAACAAAAGCAACAGCGTCTTAAAATACAGCGTAGACGTGCATTGCTGGGATTTGTTTTGGCGGTGGTTCTTGTAAGCGTGCTCTTATTTATGACACCGATATTTAACATTCGTTCCGTATCGGTTGAGGGAAATGTTCTCGTAACAGCCGAACAGTTCCAAGAAAAGCTAAAACCGCTTGTCGGTCAAAATCTTTTCCGCAGTGGCAGACGAAAAATAAGGAATACGTTAAAAACAATACCATATATAGATACCGTTGATGTACAGAAAAGGTTATTCCCACCGTCGGTAAAAGTTACGGTGACGGAATATACACCGTCTGCGTATATAAAAATTGACGGTAAGACATTGCTTGTAAATTCTGAATTGAGAGTTTTAACCGATACCGGCAACAACGGTGAAACATTACCTACAGTAACAGGCTTGACGGTTACGGACTATAAATTGGGTGAAATTTTAAAAACCGACGAAAACGAAAAATTCGATATTACAAAAATTTTGCTGTCAACGCTTGAGGCAACAGGTATTCTTGATAAGGTTATCGAAATAAATGTTACCGATGTGACTGACATAACAATGAATTACGATAACCGAATAACCGTACAATGCGGTACGCAGTTGGATCTTGAACGTAAAATAAGACTGTTCAGAGAAACCGTTATGAGTAACAGTTTGACTGAAAATGCCCGCGGAACAATGGATTTAAGCGAGTCCGGAAAGGCGATATATACACCGTAAAAATAAAATTGCACAAAAATCGAAAACAAAACGACCATAATATTGTGTAAAAATTTTCGGTGTTTTGAAAATTTGTGGGAAAAAACTATTGAATAAGTTGAAAAAACATAGTAAAATAATATATATGCGGAGATTTCCCTGTTGGATTTGTTGGGGATAAACTACGAAGGAGGATATTTAGATGAGTGATATGCCTATCGGTTTGGAAGAAAACACTACAATAGACGGCGCAAGAATAAAGGTTATAGGTGTCGGCGGCGGCGGGAACAACGCTGTGAACCGAATGATCGACGAGCAGATTGCCGGTGTGGAATTTATTGCAATTAATACAGATAAACAGGCACTTCAGTTAAGTAAGGCTCCGACACTTTTACAGATCGGAGATAAGATTACCAAAGGTCTTGGTGCGGGAGCAAGACCGGAGATTGGTGAGAAAGCTGCAGAGGAAAGTTCCGAAGAGATTGCAGCAGCATTAAAAGGAGCAGACATGGTCTTCGTTACCTGTGGTATGGGTGGCGGAACAGGAACAGGAGCTACACCGGTTGTAGCACGTATTGCCAAGGAACAGGGTTCCCTGACAGTCGGAGTTGTAACAAAACCGTTCCGTTTTGAGTCCAAGACACGTATGAACAATGCTCTTGCAGGAATTGAAAAATTAAAAGAAAGTGTAGACACACTGATCGTCATTCCAAATGATAAGCTTCTTGAGGTTGTTGATAGACGTACAACTATGCCGGAAGCACTTAAGAAGGCTGATGAGGTGTTACAGCAGGGTATTCAGGGTATCACAGACCTGATCAATGTACCATCCTTGATCAACCTGGACTTTGCAGATGTTCAGACTGTTATGACAGACAAGGGAATC
>ENA-OROR01000063-OROR01000063.1-human-gut-metagenome-genome-assembly--contig:-NODE-63-length-102999-cov-6.269554_pt1 | contig 102999 bp, 106 predicted proteins | sample MGYA00242135_ERZ509060 | MGnify/ENA primary metagenome ERZ509060 (study PRJEB26280, sample SAMEA2338742) | human gut metagenome | biome: human gut; feature: human-associated habitat; material: faeces... | reverse complement strand
GATAACATGGCTGCAGGTCCGGCTTCTTACGGTATGACAGATACACTTGGACGTATGCACTCTGATGCACAGTTTGCCGGATCTTCATCTGTACCGGCTCACGTTGAGATGATGGGACTGATCGGTGCAGGTAACAACCCGATGGTTGGTATGACTGTAGCTGTAGCCGTTTCCATCGAGGAAGCTGCAAAATCAGGTAAATTCTAAGAAACGCCCAATTTACAAGGGTTTTAGACTTAGTAGAATTGAATAAAAGCTAAGAAAAAGCGGTTGATTAGTATCGTACTAGTATCATATTAGTATCATGAGATTAGTATCACAAATCAGCCGCTTTATTCTAACTTCTCCATGTCGTTTCTTAGCCATTCGAGATCTCGAACTGTATAAACAGATTCTGTAACATCTTTAATGCTGTGACCGACCATTTCTTTTATAGCATATTCATATATTTTTCCTTGATTTTTTATATTATATTTCATAAAGTATTAAAGCAGCTAATTCATGCGGCTGATGATTCATATAACATAGAATATCTTCTTTTTGTTTTTACGCAGTATGTGTTATACTTTACAAAAATGGAAAGGATTGAAATTATGCGTCACGAAATTGTATCGCGTAACCCGGATGTGGAAGTACGGTTTTATTTATCGGTAGATGAAGGAAGCTATGTCGCACCGCACTGGCATGACAGTCTGGAGCTGGTGTATATGCTGGAAGGAAGTATTACCGTGACGACCGAGAACCAGAAAAATGTGCTGCAGGCAGGAGAATTTAATATTATTAATTCCAGGGTGATGCATTCCGTATTGAGTAGGAAGAACAGGGCTCTTGTATTACAGATTCCGAAAGAGATGCTTACTAAGTACATTCCGGATATTGAATTGTATCAGTTTGAAGTGGATATGCATCCGGAAAATGAGATTGATAAGACAAGACTTCAGAAGATGAAGAAAATCTTTGAAGATATGCATATTGTCTACGATATCCGTCCGGAGGCTTATCTGCTGCGTTTTAACAGTTTGCTGTATGAACTTCTGTACACGCTGGCTCATTCTTACTCTAAAAAAATTGTAAGAAAAGAAGCAGACCGTAATCAGAAAAATCTGGAACGTGTAAATGAGATCATGGTCTACTTAAAAGAGCATCACAGAGAAAAATGTCTTGTCCCGGAGATTGCCGCACATTTTGGATACAGTGAAGATTATCTGGCAAGATTTTTCAAGAAGCAGATTGGTATGACACTGATGGAATATCTGTATGCGATCCGGATTGTCAAGGTGCATGAAGAATTACTTGCAACAGATGCTTCTATCGGAGAGATTTTCGAAGCACACGGATGTACCAATTACCGTGTTGCCATGCGTACATTCAAAGAAAATTATGGATGTACTCCCAAAGAGGCAAGAAAGAAATCGAGAGAGAAAGAAAAATAAAAAGTCGGAATCGTCCTATTTTTAGGTCGCTTTTGTTTGTTCTAAAGATAAAAAATGCCTGTTATGATAAATGCAGATAGAAAGAAAAGCATACATAAGAAGGAGAGAGAAAATGGAACAAAAAACGACGAAAATCAGTTTCTGGGAAAGATTTTCCTATGGATGCGGAGACCTGGGATGTAACATCATTTATTCCGCAATGTCAGCATTTCTGCTGTTTTACTACACAGATTATGTGCATATCAGTGCCGGTATCGTAGGAACGATCATGCTCGTTTCACGTATCTTTGACGGTGTTACGGATCTGATCATGGGAGTGATCGTAGACCGTACCAAATCCAAAATGGGGAAATGCAGACCGTGGATCTTACGGATGGCAATTCCGTTTGCAATTGCCGGAATCCTCCTGTTCAGTGTACCGTCAGGATTGGGACAGACAGCGAAAATCGCATACATTTTCATTACATATAACTTAGTATCATCTGTAATTTATACGGCAATCAATGTGCCATATGCAACCCTGAATGCCTTAATCACACAGGATCAGTATGAGAGATCTGTTTTAAGTATTTTCCGTATGATCCTTGCAACAACCGGAACGCTGATCATCACAAACCTGACACTTCCGCTTGTACAGGCATTTGGAAATAACGCATCTGCATGGACGAAAGCATTTGCAGTGTTCGGAGTACTTGCAGTTATCATATTTTTAATTACATTTACAGGAACGAAAGAGAGAGTAAAACCTTCTGAACATACAAAGCAGGAGAAGATCCCGTTCTTCAAAGGAATTCGCTTACTATTCCAGAATAAATACTGGATCATGATCACACTGACACTGGTATTTATTTTCATCATTTATTCTCTGAACGGCGGAGCTGCTGTTTATTATGCAAAAGTTGTACTGAAAAATCCAAATCTGGTCGGACCGATGAATCTTGTAGCAAGTATCGTACAGATCGTGGCAATGTTCTTTACCGCATTTATCATTAAGAAGATCGGTAAGAGAAATATGCTGATTCTCGGAGCAATCATCTATGGACTCGGATTTGCAATGTTTGCATTTGTCGGAACAAGTTATATCGGAATCATGATCGCATCTGGATTAAAAGGTGTCGGTAATGCCGGAATTTCTTCCTGCATGTTTGCGATTGTATCGGATACGATCGAATATGGAGAGTGGAAGACCGGATATCGTACAGAAGGACTGATCAACAGTGCTTCAAGCTTTGGATTCAAAGTCGGAAATGGTCTTGGATCCGCTATGCTCGGATGGATTTTGGCACTTGGAGGATATGCAGAAAAAGCGGTAGCACAGAGTGCATCTGCACTGACAGCGATCAATGCGTTATTTATCTACATTCCGGTGTTAGCAGCAGTATTGATCGTAGCGATCATGTGCTTCTACAAACTGGATAAAGAATACGATGGAATCGTAACAGACTTAAAAGAAGAAAGAGGTGTCGCGGACAATGATTAAGAATCCGATTTTCAAAGGTTTTAATCCGGATCCTTGTATTTGCAGAAAAGGAGACGATTATTATATTGCGGTATCCACGTTTGAGTGGATGCCGGGAATCCCGATTTATCATTCAAAGGATATGAAAAACTGGGAGCTGTATACACATGTGCTGACAGATGAACAGGTAGATTTGAAAAAACTTCCATCAGCAAAAGGAATCTGGGCGCCGTGCCTTACTTACTGTGAAGAGGAAGATCTGTTCTATGTCGTATATGGTGTGATGAATTCCATGAATGCAAGATATTTTGATGTAGACAATTATCTTGTAACAGCAAAAGACATTCGTGGACCGTGGAGTGAGCCGGTTTATTTACATTCCGCAGGATTTGATGCTTCTATTCTTCACGACGATGACGGAAGAAAATGGATTGTTTCTCTGGAGTGGGAGACAAGAGAAGGATATGAAAAACCGGGTGTGATCTGTCTGGTTGAGTATTCTCCGAAAGAAAAGGCAGTAGTCGGATATCCGAAACGAATCTGGCGCGGCGGTACAGACAGAGGATGTATCGAAGCACCGCATCTTACAAAGAGAAATGGTTATTATTATATTATGTGTGCGGAAGGCGGAACCGGATACAATCACTGCGTGACGATGGGAAGATCCAAAAATGTATGGGGACCATATGAAGGGGATCCGAAGAATCCAATCGTAACAAGTGTTCCGGGCGAGTCGAATGAAAGACATGATCCGGACCATCTGAAACCGAAATATTTCAATCCGGACAGCGTTCTGCAGAAATCCGGTCACGGAAGTTATGTAGAAACTTCTCTTGGCGAGGTTTATCTGGTACATCTCTGTTCCAGACCGTTTGCACCGGAGCTTCGTTGCACGCTTGGAAGAGAGACGGCAATACAGAAAATGGAGTGGACCGAAGACGGATGGCTTCGCATGGCGGATGGAGATAATCTGGCGAAAGAATATGTAGAAGAAAGCAAACTGCCGGAATATCCGGTTCCACAGATCCCGGATTTTGATGATTTTGACGGTGAGGAACTTGGAAACTGGTATTATGCACCACGTATTATGCCACAGAGTTTTGCTGATGTAAAAGCCCGTCCGGGTTATGTGAGAATCCGCGGACAGGAGTCCAGAACATCGCTGAATAAGGTCAGTATCCTTGCAAGAAAACTGACCAGTGTCTATGCAACGGTTACAACAAAGATGGAATACAAGCCGGAAGTATACCAGCACAGTGCCGGACTGATCATTTACTACGATAATATGAATTATATTAATCTGCGTAAATATTACAGTCAGACACTGGGTGGAAGTGCACTGTCGATCATCCAGCTTGAAAATGGAGAAAAGACAGAATATCTGGATACGAGAATTGCAGTGGAGGATGTTCCGATTTATCTGAGACTTCGGATTGAGGGAAGAGAGCTTTGGTTCGAGTGGAGTTATGACGGTGAGAATTATACAAGAATCGGAAGGACATTTGACACAACGAAGTTCTCTGATGAGTATTGTAAATATGGTGAGTTCACAGGAACATTTGTAGGTCTTACATGTGCAGACCGTGTATTGCATAAGCATTATGCCGATTTTGATTTCTTCTCTTATGAGGCAGATGAAGAAAAAGGAGTGCCGGCACCGGAAGAAAAATAATTGAAAATAATTTCAGGAGAGAAAGCCTGCAAAATACAACTTGTGTTTTGTGGGCTTTTCTGGTAAAGTAAACACAAGTTATATCTTATAGTTCTAAAGAGATTCTATTTGTATTAGAAAATACGAATATTCAAATGCTCCGGTTTGGAGCAAAATCCAGAAACTTTAATTTTAGAGGGAAACGATTGCTGAGTGTCATGTGAAGATATTACGACGTCAGTTTGCCTTTGATATGTAATATTTGTTTAAATACTTAATTTGATTTTTAGTAAAACATTAGTTTGTAACAAGATGCAAAAAGTAACGATGAAAAATGCAGGAAAGTTTTATGACTGCATCAGGAAGAGGAGCGTTTGCCATGACAAACAAATTACGTCAGTATTTTCCGGTGATCCGTTCACGGGAAGAAGTAATGAAGGATATTGAGAAGGACAAACAGTTGAAGGATATGTTTTATAGCTGGAGAGAAGAAAGAAGGAAGGAATTTCTTGAAGACTTGCAGATGAAAATAGTTTGCTGATCATGGATATGGTAGTGCAGCTGGAAGAATTTAAACACTTTCCAGATACATATATACATCGGTTTGAGCAGGAGTCAGATACTGGTTTGGAAATGAACCTGCTTCAAAAATATTTATTTGTTCCGCTTGACATTTTTCAGAAGATTCAGCACAATAAAAATGGAGAAATAAAGATTGCGAATCGTCTGGAAGCGTGGCTTGCATTCCTATGTATGGATAGACCGGAAGAGATCATCGCAATCATTGAGAAGTATCCGGATTTTAAAGATCTGTACAGTCAGATCTATGATATGTGCCGGAATATAGAAGAGGTGATGGCTATGTTTTCAAAGGAATTACTGGAGATGGATCGTAATACAGTGCAGTTAATGATTGATGACATGCAGAAGGAATTAGATGAGACGAAGGATGAGCTGGTTGGAACGAAAGGAAAACTGGATGAAGCCCAAGGACAGCTGGATGAAACGAAAGGACAGCTGGATGAAACGAAAGGACGGCTGGATGAAACGAAAGGGCAGCTGGATGAAGCCAGAAATGAGGTGGAATTGCTTCGAAGAAAGCTGGCAGAATTAGAAGGCAACAGATAAATTTATGAGAAAAACAGAAAAGAAAAGTATAGCAGTCATAGATGATGAAGTGCAGATGTTAAAGGTTATCGGAAGATATGTAACAGAGACGCTGAAACAAAAGAATATGACAGATAAGATTAATGTGCGGTTGTTTTGTATGGCAGAAGAATTTCTGGAATCTGTGAAAAAGGATGAAAAATATCTTGCCGTATTTTCTGATATCGAGATGGATACGATGAATGGAATTGAACTCGGAAAGTGGCTGAACAAGAAACATGCACAGGAAAAGGGGGAAGCAATTCCCCTCATTTTTATTACATCACATGAAGAGTTTGCGATTGAAAGTTACCGTTTGGATGCATATCAGTATATTCTGAAAGAAGAGATGAAAGTTCGGATACCAGAAGTTTTAAGAAATATATTGCAGCAGCGGAGAGAGGAAGAAGACTCATACCGCGTGCTTGAAACGATAGAAGGTATGCAGAAAATCCGATATGGAGATATTCTTTATATTCAGAAAGCAAAAGGAAAGAAATATGTAGAGTATTACACACAGGATAAGGTTTACAGAGAACAGATCAATATGAAAACGTTGTGGGAGGAATTACAGCACAGAGATTTTGTATATGCAGACCGTAGCTGCCTTGTCAATATAGAGAAAGTCATACAGATACACGGAATGGAACTTGAACTTTCCGGCGGTGTGAGAATAAGAATTGCAAGAAGGCATCTGATGGAATTAAAAGAATGTGTCAGACAGTACTGGGAGAGGAAGAAAAGATATCATGGGATATAGAAGCATTATTATTATACTTGCAGTTCTGGAGGCACTAATGTCTGCATATTTGATGAAACAGGGAATGCCAACAACGGCAGGAAGAAAAGCAGACAGATTTATATATGCCGGAAGTGTGGGAACTGTGGTTTTACTTGTGGCAGGTAAAGAGTATCCGATCGGAATGTATCTGACAGTGTTCTTACTCACACTGTGCGGCTTTATTTGTGTTGCACTTGGCACAGAGGCGTACGCATTTGCATTTGGAGTACCTGCTGTTTGCTATGGTGGTTTAAGTTTTTTGGAAGTATTTATTGCATCATGGGCAGTTTTGATGCAGGGAACAAGCCAGAATCCATCCAAGATGTGGAAATTGGACATGCTGCCCAAAACAGTAAGCTGCCTGATCGCGGGTGTAATATTTCTTGGTTATGTCTGTTTTATTTGCAAAAAGAAAACCATAAAGAGAATCGCAGAGGAATATAAAGGACTGATTGTAACATTTGGAGCAGGTTTACATATTGTAATTCTGATCTATCAATTGATGTTGATGGGTGAAGGAACCAAATGGTATTTTCAGAATATTGTGACTGCAAATGTAATAGCGCTCCTGCTGATCTGGCTGTTATGGCAGTTCAGTAAATTTATTTTTCGCTATGAAAGCCTGCAAAGAGAGAATCAGATGATTGAATTTCAAAATACGATGATGGAAAATAATTATGCAAATCTGAAAGAAGCACTGGAAGAGAACCGGAGAATCAATCATGATATGAAAAATCATCTGCTCTTATTAAAAGAATATGAGAAGAGGCAGGACTGGAAAGAACTTCGGAGTTATCTGGATAAGATTACACCGGAGTATGAATCTGTGAAGTTCTATCCATGGACGACTTGTCAGCCACTGGATCTTCTGCTGAATCTGAAGATGCATATGGCAGAAAAAAAGAAAATTGTATGGAAGATAACCGCCTGTTCACTTGAAAAATTCGTATTGGAAGAAAATGAAATCTGTATTTTATTTGGCAATCTGCTGGATAATGCGCTGGAAGCAAGTGAAAAAGTTGAAAAAGGAGAAAAATGGATAAAAACAGAAATACAGAATCCGGGAAATATGCTTTTTATAAACATTGCTAACAGTATGGAAAAACAGCCGGTGAAGGAAGGAAAAAGATGGATTTCCCAGAAAGAGAATCAAAAATTCCATGGCTACGGTCTTATAAGTGTAGAACGCATTGTTGAAAAATATGAAGGAACAATCAGATATCTGGTCACAAAGGACAGATTCGAAGTACAGGTTTCCTTTTTCATGTCCTGAAAAATACCGTTTATGGCGAGGGGATTGCCCACTTCTGTCAGTGTGCTTATTCTTAGAAAAGGATAAGTAACTGATGGAGGTGGTTTTTTGTTATATCAGATTATTTTAAAAAATTTCAAAAGCAGTTGGAAAAATTATTTTGTCTATTTTACAGGGAACATTATAGGAGTCGCAGAATTTTTTGTGTTTTTAGGCTTGTATTCTGTATCGAAAGTAATTATGAAGGATGCATCTGCAGATTTTGGAACGATACAGGATGTTATGTTTGCATGTATTCTGGTCTGCATTTTCAGTGTGGCGATTATGACATATTCTATGCAGAAATTTATGCGGTTAAGACTCAGAGAGTATCAGTTGTTTTATGTACTTGGAATGAAACGGCGTAAAATGTATGGAATGATTCTTTTTGAGTATTTTTCAGGCTGCCTGGGAACTTTATTTGCCGGAATGCTTGCAGGACGGCTTATGCTTGGAGGTGTTTTGAAAGCATGGCATTATTTTTTTTCGGAATATATACGTCGTGTTCCGATTACAGTCTCTGTCTATATGGATACATGTAAATTAAGCGTGGCAGTATTCCTTGCGGTAGCATTTTCCCTGCTTGTGTGGGCAGATAATCATGGACTGCAGGATCTGATGAATGATGGAAAGAAGAAAGAGAAAAAACCACAGAGCAGAAAGTGGCTGGTATTTACAGTAGCAGGAGTTTTGCTTATAGCGGCAGGATATTGGATCTATGCCAGATATTCATTGGATTATGGATATCTGTATTCTCATTTATTTTTGAATTTTGGAACATTTTTTGTAGTTTTATTTGGTGGAGGGATCTTGCTAGAGATACTACATAAAAGAAGAAAATTTTATCTGAAACATCTTCTCGGATTAAATGGATTGTACAGCCGATATCAAAGTAATATGTTGTTTTTCTTAATGATATTTACCGTACAGTTTGCAGCGGTTGGTTATTGCGGTGTACAGATTGCAGAGATTCTTCCAATTTCAGGGCAGGAAAAATATTTTCCGTACGATGCAGTATGGATGGGAAAAGATACAGGAGAAAATCAAAACTTTGTAAATCAGTGTGTAAAGGAATACAAAGGAAGTGTAAAAAAATTTCCAATGATCCGGGTGAGTGGTTATAGTGTTGAATTGGTTGGAATTTCAGAGAAAACATATGAGCAGTTATCCGGAAAACAGGTTCATCTTAAGAATAAAGAGATTGTATATATTCAAAATGAATACAAAACCTACAATGGGAAAAAAGTAACCATGGGAGCGATGGATTATGGACGCAAAGGATACACATGGCTGATGCCTGGCAGCTTTGATAAGGAAAAAGATGAATATGTCAGTCCGGAGTCCAATCATCCGATTGCAAGTAAAGACTGGGATCATCTGTACAGAATGAAAAGAATCGAAGCAGGAAACTGGTTCGGAAAATACAGGATCGGTGTAGAGGCAGAGAATGTTGTAGTATTTTCTGAAAATTATTTTAATAAATGGCATGAGAAATTAAAAAAAGAAAAAGAAGAACCGGATCTGTTATATTTATTTTCATTTCCGGATCGTACAGAAAAACAGGGAACGAAAGAATTACAGAAATATGTAAATAAATATGGAAATCAGGACTATGGACTGACAGATGAAGTACAGAAAACACTTTATGTAACTGCAACGTTTGTAACAGAGCTGGAAAAAAGCCTGCTCTTTCAATTATCAAATAAAGCGTTCTTTTTTCTTGCATTGCTTGTAAGTGGAAACTTTGCGTTATTTGTAAAGACGGCATCTGAACTGCCGGATTACAGGAAACGTTATGAGTTTCTGTCCTGTATGGGAATTACTAAGAAAATGAAGAAAAGAACGCTTGCCTGGGAAGTAAAACTTCTTCCGGAAATTACGACGGCTGCTGTGTTATTGCTCTCTGCCGGTTATGTAGAGATGGAGAAAATACGGGAATCTTATCTTGGAGTTGTGCATGGAAAAGAAGTATGGATTTACTGGGGCTGTCTGTCAGCAGGATATATATTGCTTACAGAAGTCATGCTTGAACTATTAAAAAAATGGGTTGCAAAGAGAGTGGAGGAAGGAAATAGAAGATGAGCGTTATAAAAGTAGAAAATCTTATAAAGAATTATAAAAAATCGACATGGAAAGAAAGTGAAGAAGATGTAAAAGTGTTAAAAGGAATTTCGTTTCAGGCAGAGCAGGGTGAATTTGTCGGAATTATGGGAAAATCCGGTTGTGGAAAAACAACACTTTTAAAAAATTTGGGTATGATTGATAAGCCGACAAATGGAAAAATACAGTTTGCGGGAGAAGATACGGATTCTCTATATGGTGATAAACTGGCAGAAATAAGAAATCAGAAGATCGGATTTGTATTTCAGGACTTTTATTTGATGGACAGCCTGTCTGTGGAAGAAAATATTATGCTCCCAATGATTTTGAAGAAAAGTCCGGTGAAAGAGATGCAAAAAAAAGCAAAAAATCTGGCAGAACAATTTGAAATTGGAAAACTGCTTCAGAAAAATCCATATGAATTATCCGGTGGAGAACGTCAGAGAGTGGCAATCTGCAGGGCACTGATCAATGATCCGGAACTGATTCTTGCAGATGAACCGACAGGGAATCTCGATTCCCATTCCGGACAACTTGTTATTGACACATTAAACCGGATTCATATGGAGTATAAAAAAACGATTATTATGGTGACACATGATCCGAAAATGGCAAGCTACTGTGACAGGATTCTTCTGTTGAAAGATGGAAAGATCCTGGAAGAAATGAAAAGAGTTAAAGAACAGGAAAGATTTTATTTCAGGATTCTCGGAAAGATGGCAGATTTATAGGAAAACATGGTATAATAATAGGCATCTGCAAAAGAAAGAGAGGGATGCATATGGAATACGAAGGTCAGATCTGCCGCGCACCGATGGAGCGTTCATCTTATATGCTGCCGGTGATGGTAGGATGCTCTTATAACCGGTGCAGGTTTTGCACATTGTTCAAACATTTAAAATTCCGTAAACTTCCACTTGCCCAGGTAGAACATGATCTGATCCGTGTGAAAGAAGCCGGAGGAAAGCCCAAAGCCGTATTTTTAGGCGATGGCAATGCATTTGATCTCCCGACGGAAGAACTGGCAGAGATCCTTAAGCTTGTCAGAAAATATTTTCCGGAAGGGCCATCTGTACGCATGGATGCAACCGTTACAGGAATCCTTGCAAAGTCACCGGAAGAGTTGGAACAATTACATAGTTTGGGAGTGGAGCATCTGTATCTGGGCATTGAGAGTGGTCTGGAAGAGGTGCTTGCTTTTATGAAAAAAGATCATACGATTTCTCAGGCGGGAAAGGCAATTGCAAGAATACAGGACGTAGGTATTGTATTTGACGCACATATTATGACAGGAGTTGCAGGACATGGAAAAGGCATGGAAAATGCCAGGGCATTAGCGGCATTCTTAAATGAGACAAAGCCGGAAAGAGTGATTAATTTCTCTATGTTTTTACATACAGATGCACCGTTATATCAGGAGATTCGGAACGGCAATTTCAAACCGGCAACAGAATTGGAGAATCTGAAAGAAGAAAAGCTGTTGCTGGAAGAGTTGGAACCAATGGATCTTGCTTATGACGGGTTTCATGATTTTATTGAATTCCGTGTGCGCGGGAACTTAAAAAAAGACAAAGAAAAGATGATAAAAAAGATTGCGGATGAGATTATCAGGCAGGAGAAAAAGGAAGAAGTAATCGCTTATATTTCGGAATCGTGGTCGTAGGAGCAGATAAATAAAAAAGAAAACAAAAAAGATATTCGTATACGCTTGACAAAAGTGACAGGTATTGCTATTATATAAAAACAGAACGCACTCTGTTTTTTAAATATAACGAAAGAGAGGTGCAGTCATGCAGAGAGTTTTTTCATTATTAGTTGACAACAATCCAGGAGTTTTAAGTCGGATTTCAGGATTGTTCAGTAGAAGGGGATACAGTATTGACAGCATTACAGCAGGCGTTACCGCTGATCCAAGGTTTACAAGGATAACAATCGTATCAAGTGGTGATGAACTGATTTTATCCCAGATTGAAAAGCAGGTCAGAAAGCTGGAAGACATTATTGAGATTAAGGTTTTGGAGCCGTCAGATTCCGTTTACCGTGAACTGATTATGGTTAAGGTAAAGGCAAACAAGTCGGAGCGTTCAGAGATCATCTCAGTAGCCGATATTTTCCGTGCGAAGATCGTTGATGTGGAGAAGGATTCCCTGATGGTTGAGCTTACCGGTACACAGTCCAAGCTGGATGCTTTCTTAAATCTTCTGGGAGGGTATGATATTCTGGAACTTGCAAGAACCGGAATTACAGGTCTGAACCGTGGCATGAAAGATGTAACACTCATCGACCAGGACGGCAATGTAGAGACACTCACACAGGAGTGATACTTTATGGTATTAAACGAAAGATACTTTCGTTTAATGATATATTTATAACACAATAAAAATTTATTATATTATTTAGGAGGAATGCTAAAATGGCAGCAAGAATTTTTTATCAGGAAGATTGTAATTTATCTGTATTAGACGGACAGAAGATCGCTATCATCGGTTATGGTAGCCAGGGACATGCACATGCACTGAACTTAAAAGAGTCAGGATGTGATGTTATCGTAGGACTTTATGAAGGAAGTAAATCATGGGCAAAAGCTGAAGCTCAGGGATTCAAAGTATACACAGCAGCAGAAGCAGCAAAACAGGCTGATATCATCATGGTCCTGATCAACGATGAGTTACAGGCTGATATGTACAAAAAAGACATCGAGCCAAACCTTGAGGAAGGTAACATGTTAATGTTCGCTCATGGTTTCAACATTCACTTTGGATGTATCAAACCACCGAAGAATGTCGATGTAACAATGATCGCACCAAAAGCACCGGGACATACTGTAAGAAGTGAGTATCAGGCTGGTAAAGGAACTCCTTGTCTGATCGCTGTAGAGCAGGATGCTACGGGAAAAGCATGGGATCGTGCACTTGCTTATGGTCTTGCAATTGGTGGAGCAAGAGCTGGTCTTCTTGAGACTACATACAGAACAGAGACAGAGACAGACCTCTTTGGTGAGCAGGCAGTACTTTGCGGTGGTGTTTGTGCACTTATGCAGGCTGGTTTCGAGACACTTTGCGAAGCTGGATATGATCCGAGAAATGCTTACTTCGAGTGTATTCACGAGATGAAACTGATCGTAGACCTGATCTACCAGAGCGGTTTCGCAGGAATGAGATATTCTATCTCTAACACAGCTGAGTATGGTGATTACATTACAGGACCGAAGATCATCACAGAAGATACAAAGAAAGCTATGAAACAGATCCTGACAGACATCCAGGACGGAACATTTGCAAAAGAATTCTTAGTAGATATGTCACCAGCAGGACGTCAGGTACACTTCAAAGCAATGAGAAAACTTGCTTCCGAGCATCCATCAGAGAAAGTCGGAGAAGAGATCAGAAAACTGTACAGCTGGAACGGAGAAGACAAACTGATCAACAATTAATCAGTAAGTCGAAGCGTTTAAAATCTGACTGTAAAAGAAATAACGGACGGTGTAAAGTTCATCTTTACGCCGTCCTTTTTTCGTGGTAATCTGGATATAGATTTAGAAAGGAGTGGTGAGCATCATGGATAGCAGATTAGAAGACTTAAGATCCACCAGAAATCCAAAAGCACGTATTAAAATTATGAAAGGACATTTTGCGACGAGTAACTCGCATCTGAATACATATATCGATATGTCAACAGTCAAGACTCGTCATAACAATGCAAAAGAGACAGCGAAGGAATTAGCCAATGCATATATGACGAATGCAACGATCGATACGATTGTATGTCTGGATGAGACAGAAGTGATCGGAACATTTATGGCAGAGCATCTTGCGAATTCGAGCCAGATGTCTCTGAGTGCGGGGAATAATATTTCTGTGATCACACCGGAGTACAATATGCAGGGACAGATCATGTTCCGTGATAACAAACTACGTATGATTAGGAATCAACAGGTATTGATCCTTGCTGCATCTGTTACAACCGGAAAGACAATCATGCGTGCCATTGAGTCTGTTCTTTATTATGGTGGAAATGTATGTGGAGTATGTTCGATCTTCAGTGCTGTTACAAAAGTTGCTGGAATGGAGATTAAGACAATCTTCACAAGTGCAGACGTACCGGCATATCATGCTTATGATTCTCTGAATTGTCCAATGTGCCAGAAGGGCGAGAGGGTAGAAGCGCTTGTGAACAGCTTTGGATATTCTAAGTTAGAATAGAAGTTATATTCATTAAAAACAACCTCGGCGGAACTGTCGCTGACAGTTCCTGACGGAGAAAACAGCAACAAAAAAACAGCCACATGACGGTATGGCTGTTTTTTTAATATGTCATTCTATAATTAAGCAATTCCGTTAACAGCTTTTGTTAAACGGGAAATCTTTCTGGAGCATGTATTTTTGTGATAAACACCTTTGCTTCCAGCTTTGTTGATTTCAACAATGGCATCTTTTAAAGCAGCTTTAGCTGTTTCAGCATCTTTCTTTGCTACTGCAGTCTCAACTTTCTTTACATAAGTTTTAACTTTAGATTTGATTGCTTTATTTCTAGCAGCCTTTGTTTCGTTTACTAAAATTCTTTTCTTTGCAGATTTGATGTTAGCCAATCTGTCCACCTCCGATTAAATATTTCGATCTGTTGTCGATTTTCCAGTTCGTTAGATCCGGACACGGACGTTCTAACGAAACATACGAACTTATTTTATGTCACGAAAGCTTTTCTGTCAATACATATTTATCAATTATTTGTAAAAACTAGGAAATACAGGTGAAAAAATGTAGAAGAAAGGCGGAAACAAAAATGATGGATCGATATAATGTGCGGACGGATCTTGCGCTGGAGCAGAGAGAACGATTTGTCTCGGATCAGATTGAGATTCCTGGAGTTGCTGTGGAAGAAACCTATGATGACATGTGTGAAGTGCGTGTGACGACAGTACGGATTGAGACAGAAAACGGTGCTGCAGTGATGGGAAAACCAGTAGGAAATTATATCACGCTGGAAGCACCGAAAATGGCAGAAGCAGATGAGAGCTATCACAGAGAGATTTCAGGGAAATTAATGGAAGTACTTGAGGGGTGCCTGCCAGAGAAGGAAGATGGACAGAGTATTCTGATCATTGGACTGGGTAACCGGAATGTCACGCCAGACGCACTGGGACCGCTTGTTGTTGAGCATCTGGATATTACAAGACATCTGGTGAAAGAATATGGAAAATATGCACTTGGCGGGGAGGCGGACCGGCTCGTAAGTGCAGTTGTACCGGGTGTCATGGGACAGACCGGGATGGAGACAGTAGAGATCGTGCGGGGAATTGTGGAAGAGACAGAACCGGATTTTGTAATTGCGATCGATGCGCTTGCTGCAAGAAGTGTGAGAAGGCTGAACCGGACAATCCAGATTGCAGATACCGGAATCGCGCCGGGCTCCGGCGTTGGAAATCACAGAAACGCGATCACAGAGGAGACGGTGGGGGTTCCGGTAATCGCCATTGGTGTCCCGACTGTTGTTGATGCCGCGACGATTGTAGGTGATTCTATCGAAGAATATGTTGCAAAATGCCGGGACGAAGGAATGAGAGAAAATAAAGAACATCTGATTCCGCCGTATCTGTATGGGATGTTTGTTACACCGAAAGATATCGATGAAACGATGGAGCGGACAAGCTATACAATCTCGGAAGCGTTAAATGCTCTTGCTGCCGGACAGGCACATATTTAAAAATTGCACATCATATAGTGTTAAGAAAAGATATGAGAAAAGAGAAGAGATGAAAAATTGGTGCAGAAGAACTTCCGGAAAGAGGCAGCGAAAAAGCATGGCAGTAATGGTCCTGATGGCAGTATGCCTGCTTGCCGCTGCATGGGCAGGAACTATGCTTGCCAGAAAAACAAAGTATCCATATCAAGGAAGAGAATATGTGAACCGGGAAATTTTAAAATGTGCCTGGAAGCTGCATATGCCGGAACTTATGTATATAGAAGAAACAGGAAAAGAATCCTTTGAAAAATGGCTTATCAATCAGATGGAGCTATTATTTCCAATCGGATATATGGCAAATGGGGAAGAAGAAAAGACGCTGGCGGTTGAGGATGAAGATACTTACCGTCTGATTTTAAAGAAACAGGCAGAAGATGAAAATGAAGTGCTGGAGGACGGAACTGTAAAAAACAACAAAGAGAAAACAGAAAAAACACAGACTGCAAAGATATCCGAAAAGAAGCTGAAAAATTATGCATATCTGCGCAGCCATTTTTATACCGTAGATCAGACAACAAAGACGGATGCAAAGGAGCTGGATGCCGGAAAACTTCTGAAAAAGAATATGAAGATCAGAAAAGACGGAAGCAAACCGAAGATTCTAATTTATCATACCCATTCCCAGGAGGCATTTAAAGATTCCAAAGCGGGAGATAAAAAAACATCGATTGTCGGTATGGGAGATATTCTGACGAAAGAGTTAAATGATACTTACCGGATCCCGACAATGCACCACGAAGGAGTGTATGATCTGATTGGCGGGAAAATGGATCGTAGCCGTGCATACCAGCTTGCAGAAGTAAAGGTGAGGAAAATCCTGAAAAAATATCCGTCGATTGAAGTTGTGATCGACCTGCACAGAGACGGTGTCGGAAACAACACACATCTGGTAACATCCATAGATGGAAAGAAAACCGGACAGATCATGTTCTTTAATGGACTAAGCCGGACGAAGAAGAATGGAGATATTGCTTATCTTAAGAATCCATACATACAGGATAATCTTGCATTTTCCATGCAGATGCAGCTTGCTGCCGCAAAAAAATACCCTGGTTTCACAAGAAGGATTTATCTGAAAAGTTATCGCTATAATATGCATCTGATGCCCAAATATCTGCTGATCGAGGCAGGTGCGCAGACGAATACGGTAAAAGAAATGCAAAGATCGATGAAAGTCCTCGCAGACCTTTTAGATGCGGTGGTGGATCCATAAAAGTATTTACTTTGTGCCGGATTTTATGCTAATATATACAAAGTATGGAAAAGTATAGAAAAAACGGAAACATGTGGAAAAAAGAGAGAGGATATAGAAGGAATGGCGAAGAAAAACACATATGATGCGGAGAGTATTTCAGTATTAGAAGGTCTGGAAGCGGTAAGAAAAAGACCGGGAATGTATATCGGAAGCGTATCTACAAAAGGTCTGAACCATCTGATCTATGAGATTGTAGATAATGCGGTAGATGAACATCTGGCAGGATACTGCAGCGAGATTCATGTCACACTGGAAAAAGACGGTTCTGCCACGATTGCAGATAATGGACGTGGTGTGCCGGTCGATATGCATGCCAAAGGTGTGCCGGCAGAGCGTCTTGTCTATACAACGCTTCATGCCGGTGGTAAGTTCGATGACTCGGCATATAAGACAAGCGGAGGTCTGCACGGTGTAGGTTCTTCTGTTGTAAATGCACTGTCCGTATATATGGATGTGGAGATCAGCCGTGACGGCTATATCCACCATGACAGATATGAAAAGGGAAATCCGGTCGTAGAGCTGGTAGATGGTCTTCTTCCAAAACTTGGAAAAACAAGAAAAACCGGAACAAAAGTAAATTTCCTGCCGGATGGAACGATTTTTGAGAAAACAAGATTCAAGGCTGAAGATGTAAAAAGCCGTATGCATGAAACGGCATATCTGAATCCAGAGCTGACGATCGTTTTTGAAGACTTAAGAGATGGAAAAAAAGAGAAGATCACCTACCACGAACCGGAAGGAATCATCGGATTTATCCAGGATCTGAATGGAAAGAAAGAGAAGATCCATGAGCCGGTTTATTTTAAAGGAACTGCGGACGGAATTGAAGTGGAAGTGGCATTCCAGTATGTCAATGAGTTCCATGAAAACATTCTTGGCTTCTGTAATAATATTTACAACAGTGAAGGCGGAATGCATCTGACCGGATTTAAAACGACATTTACGACCGTGATCAACCAATATGCAAGAGAACTTGGAATTCTGAAAGATAAAGATGCGAACTTTACCGGAGCAGATATCCGAAATGGAATGACTGCAATCGTATCCATCAAACATCCGGACCCCCGCTTTGAAGGACAGACGAAGACAAAACTGGATAACCCGGATGCGGCAAAAGCGACAAGTAAGGTGACCGGCGATGAAATCGTGCGTTATTTTGATCGTAATCTGGAAACGCTTAAGAAAGTGATCGGCTGTGCAGAGAAAGCGGCAAAGATCCGTAAGACAGAAGAAAAAGCGAAGACCAATCTTCTGACAAAGCAGAAATATTCCTTTGACAGCAACGGAAAGCTTGCAAATTGTGAAAGCCGTGATGCATCAAAATGTGAGATTTTTATTGTCGAGGGAGATTCCGCCGGAGGATCTGCAAAAACAGCGCGTGACCGTATGTATCAGGCAATCCTGCCGATCCGTGGTAAGATCCTGAATGTAGAAAAAGCAACGATCGACAAGGTGCTTGCAAATGCGGAGATCAAGACGATGATCAATGCATTCGGCTGTGGCTTTTCGGAAGGTTATGGAAATGATTTTGATATCAGCAAACTCCGTTATGATAAGATCATTATCATGGCAGATGCGGACGTGGATGGTGCACACATTTCGACACTGCTTCTTACATTGTTCTATCGTTTTATGAAAGAACTGATCGATGAAGGACATGTCTACATTGCGATGCCGCCACTTTATAAAGCGATGCCGAAAAAAGGCGAAGAAGAATATCTGTACGATGACAAAGCGCTGGAGTGTTACCGGAAGACACACGAAGGTCCGTTTACATTGCAGCGGTACAAAGGTCTGGGCGAGATGGATGCAGAGCAGCTCTGGGAGACAACACTGAATCCGGAAACCCGTATTTTAAAAAGAGTTGAGATTGAAGATGCGAGAATGGCTTCTGCAGTGACAGAGATGTTGATGGGAACGGAAGTACCGCCGCGAAGAGAATTTATTTATGAAAATGCTGCAGAGGCAGAACTGGACGTATAAAGGAGAAGAAAGATGCAGGATTCACAGATCATAAGAACCGAGTATTCGGAAGTGATGAAAAAATCATATATTGACTATGCGATGAGTGTTATTGTTGCCAGAGCGCTGCCGGATGCACGTGACGGATTAAAGCCGGTACAGAGACGTACGCTTTACGATATGCACGAACTGGGTATCCGCTATGACAAGCCATACCGGAAATGCGCCCGTATTGTTGGGGATACGATGGGTAAATATCATCCGCACGGTGACAGCTCGATTTATGATGCACTTGTCGTGATGGCACAGGATTTTAAAAAAGGAATGATACTTGTAGACGGACATGGAAATTTTGGCTCCATCGAAGGAGACGGAGCGGCCGCCATGCGTTATACAGAAGCAAGGCTTGCGAAGATTACGCAGGAAGTGTATCTGGCTGACCTGGATAAAGATGTTATTGATTTCGTGCCGAATTTTGATGAGACAGAGAAAGAGCCGGAAGTTTTGCCGGTCCGTATCCCGAACCTTCTTGTAAACGGTGCGGAAGGTATCGCGGTCGGGATGGCAACCAGTATCCCGACACACAATCTTGCCGAGGTTGTAGATGCTGTCAAAGCATATATGAAAAATGATGATATCAGTACGAGACAGCTGATGAAATATATCAAAGGACCGGATTTTCCGACAGGAGGAATCGTTGTAAATAAAGACGATCTTGTGAGTATTTATGAAAGTGGAACCGGTAAGATCAAACTTCGTGGAAAAGTGGATGTCGAAGAGATGAAAGGTGGCAAGAAACGTCTTGTCATTTCCGAGATTCCATATACGATGATCGGAGCCGGAATTGGAAAATTCTTAAACGATGTCTGCAATCTTGTAGAGACAAAGAAGACAAGTGATATTGTAGATATTTCCAATCAGTCATCTAAGGAAGGAATCCGGATTGTTATTGAACTGAAAAAAGGTGCAGATGTAACCAATCTGACAAACATGTTATATAAGAAAACACGTCTGGAAGATACCTTTGGCGTAAATATGCTTGCTGTTGCAAATGGGCGCCCGGAGACGATGGGACTCAAAAGGATCATTGAGCATCATGTGGATTTCCAGTTTGAGCTAACAACGAGAAAATATAAAAATCTGCTTGCGAAAGAGCAGGATAAAAAAGAGATCCAGGAGGGTCTTATCAAGGCATGTGACGTCATTGACCTGATCATTGAGATCCTGCGTGGGAGCCAGTCTGTAAAAGACGCCAGAGCATGTCTGACAAAAGGAATTACGGAAAATATTAAGTTTAAATCTAATATTTCCAGAAAAATGGCGGCAATGCTCCGTTTTACAGAACGTCAGGCAAATGCCATTCTGGAGATGCGGCTCTATAAGCTGATTGGTCTGGAAATCGCAGCGCTTATGAAAGAGCATGAGACGACGCTTGCAAATATTGCAAAATACGAAGATATTCTGAATAATTATGATTCCATGGCAGCAGTGATCATGGAAGATTTAGATCAGATCAAGAAAGAATTCGGCAGAAAGAGACGGACTGTTATTGAAAATGCAGAAGAGGCTGTCTTTGAAGAGAATAAGATCGAAGAACAGGAAGTTGTCTTCCTGATGGATCGTTTCGGTTATGCCAGAACGGTAGATGCCGCAACATATGAGAGAAATAAAGAAGCGGCGGACAGTGAGAATAAATATGTCCTGCATGCGATGAATACCGGAAAACTGTGTGTATTTACAGCGGGAGGTAAGATGCATCAGATCAAAGTGTTAGATCTGCCGCACGGAAAATTCCGTGACAAAGGTCTGCCAATCGACAATGTAAGTAATTATGATAGCACCGCAGAGGAAATTGTTTATATCTGTGATGCAGAACAAACCCGTTATGCAAAATTATTATTTGCAACGAAACAGGGCATGATCAAAAAGGTAGACGGACAGGAATTCCAGGTGGCAAAGCGTACGATCGCAGCTACGAAATTACAGGCAGATGATGCAGTAGTAAGCATTCAGGTGATCACCGATAACCAGCAGGTCGTCTTACAGACAAAAGATGGATATTTTCTGCGTTTTGCGGCAGATGAAGTTTCGGAGAAGAAGAAAGGTGCAATTGGTGTGCGTGGAATCAAACTCCGGAAAGAAGACGAGCTGGAACATGTTTATCTGTTTGAAGAAGGAACCGAGACAAAGGTCATGTACAAAGAAAAAGAAGTGACATTAAATCGACTGAAAATGGCAAAACGTGACGGAACAGGAACAAAGACAAGGGCATAAATAAGGGGATGGACAAATGATACAGGAAATTGCACCACATCAGTATGATAATACATACAGACCACAGAAACCGGAAGCAGAGGATTATGTGCTTTACTATGATGGAAGAGCAGTGCTTGTGACAGAAGGAGAGATTGCATTTCCGAAAGTCGCAGAGATCTGCAAAGCGTCAGAGACTGCCGGGGAGAAACTTATTTATCTGTTCACGATTGATGAAAAAGTGTACTATCTTCTGAATCATAAGACGACAGATAAGATGGAAGTTGTAGATGATGTGAATACATCTGTGAGTGTGGAACGCCTGCAAGTAGCCGGATATGTGTGGAAGGCTGTAGAATATTTCCGCAGTGCAAAGCCAAAATATCAGGCGTTTGCAGCGATTACCGGATGGCAGTTACAGCGCTGGTATGATACGAGACGTTTCTGCGGTTATTGCGGAACGCGTATGAAAGCAGATGGAAAAGAGAGAATGTTAAAATGTCCGAAGTGCGGATTGATGGAATTTCCCAAAATCTGCCCGGCTGTGATCATCGGTGTGACTCATGGAGATAGAATCCTGATGTCCAAATACACAGGCAGAAGTTATAAAAATTATGCACTGCTTGCAGGATTTAACGAAATCGGAGAATCGATAGAGGAAACCGTATCAAGAGAAGTCATGGAAGAAGTAGGCCTGAAGGTTAAAAATATTCGTTATTACAAAAGTCAGCCATGGTCTTTCTCCGATACACTGCTAATGGGATTCTTCTGTGATCTGGATGGAGAGGAAGAAATTAATCTCGACAGAGAAGAACTGGCAATGGCAGAATGGTTTGACCGGGAGAAGATGCCGGTAGAGCGTGAAGATTTAAGCCTTACAAATGACATGATGATGGCATTTAAAGAAGGAAGAGTATAGCAGAATGAAAAAATGAATTGCAGGAATACTTATTATTGTTCTGGCTGTGATGTTATTATCACCGGCGGGACAAATTCCAATTAGATTCGAACAGCGCCTGGGAGAATCTGGAAGAGGATGAAGATTTTATACATTTGGAAGAAGAGATTTCAGAAATTGCACAAAATGCAGTAGATGCCTTCAGCTATGATCATCCTGAAGTTTTCTGGATTTATAATGTGAAGTACAGTTATCGGATTTCCGGACAATCTAAAAACAGTAAAGTTGAGACAGAAAAAACATATGCGTGCAAATTATGTATATAAAATAGGCAAAATATAAATAATTCCTTGATTTTAAAAGGAAACAGTGTTATACTGACACATAGTAACATAAGCAACCCGATGACAGAAGAGTGGACGAAAGTTCACTCTTCTTTGTTGCTACAGTATCTTACTTTAAATCAGAGAAAGGAAGTTTAGCGTTGTCAAAAAGAGAAATTTACGAACAGAAGACAGAAGAATATCTGACACCGATCGTAGAAGAATATGGATTTGAACTGGTCGATGTAGAATACGTGAAAGAAGGAAGCAACTGGTATTTACGTGCTTACATTGACAAACCGGGCGGAATCAGTGTAGATGACTGTGAGAAAGTAAGCCGCAGACTGTCAGACATTCTGGATGAGAAAGATTATATTGAAGACAGCTATATTATGGAGATCAGCTCTCCGGGACTGGGAAGACCGCTTAAGAAGGAGAAGGATTACAAACGTAATCTGAATAAGGAAGTTGAGATCCGTACTTACCGTATGATAGATAAGCGCAAAGAATTTACCGGAATCCTGAAAGCATACGATGCAGACACGGTAACAATTGAGCTTGATGATGAAACATTGAAAACATTTGAAAAAGGCGAGATAGCGCTGATTCGCCAGGCGTTCGATTTTTAGTTTAGGAGGAGGATAATCATGAACACAGAATTATTAGAAGCGTTGAATATTTTAGAGAAAGAAAAGGATATCAGCAAAGAGAGTCTGTTAGATGCAATCGAAAATTCGCTGCTGAATGCCTGCAAGAGTCATTTTGGCAAGGCTGATAACATTAAAGTGATCATGGAGCGTGAATCTTGTGATTACCAGCTCTATGCTGAGAAAGAAGTTGTGGAAGATGTAGAAGATACGTTGGAACAGATCAGTCTGGAAGATGCAAGAAAGATGGATGGTAAATATGACATTGGAGATATCGTACATGTACCGATCGAATCCAAATCATTTGGAAGAATTGCAACACAGAATGCCAAGAACCTGATTCTTCAGAAAATTCGTGAAGAAGAGAGGAAAGTTGTATATGATCAGTACTTTGAGAAAGAAAAAGATATCGTAACAGGTATCGTGCAGCGTTATGTTGGCAAGAATGTGAGTATTAATCTTGGTAAAGCAGATGCGATGCTGACAGAGAACGAACAGGTAAAAGGTGAAGTATTCAAACCGACAGAGAGAATCAAATTATATATCGTAGAAGTTAAGAATACAACGAAGGGACCGAAGATCCTTGTATCCCGTACACATCCGGAACTTGTAAAACGTCTCTTTGAATCAGAAGTAACAGAAGTAAAAGATGGTATCGTAGAGATCAAGAGTATTGCAAGAGAAGCCGGAAGCAGAACAAAGATTGCTGTATGGTCCAATGATCCGGATGTTGATCCGGTAGGAGCCTGTGTCGGAATGAACGGTGCAAGAGTTAATGCAATCGTAAATGAACTCCGCGGTGAGAAAATCGATATTATCAACTGGAGTGACAACCCGGCAATCCTGATCGAGAATGCTTTAAGCCCGGCGAAAGTTATTTCCGTAATGGCAGATCCGGATGAGAAGGTCGCAAGCGTGATCGTGCCGGATTACCAGCTCTCACTTGCAATCGGTAAAGAAGGACAGAATGCAAGGCTGGCGGCAAGGCTGACCGGTTATAAGATTGATATTAAGAGTGAAACACAGGCAATTGAATCAGGAGAACTTCCGGAAAACTATATGGAACTGAGCGAAGGTGTCTTTGAAGAAGAAGTGGAAGACGGATACGAAGAAGAAGAGACCGCAGATGTAGATATGGATCTGGATCTTGTAGAAGAAACTGAGAAACCGGAAGAAATCAGTGAAACAGAAGAATAGGTGATTGTTTGAGCGCGAATAAAAAAATACCTATGCGTCAGTGCGTAGGATGCCGGGAAATGAAGAATAAAAAAGAGATGATCCGGGTGATCCGTACTTCTGAACAGGAATTTGTTCTGGATGCAACCGGCAAGAAGAATGGCAGAGGAGCGTATATTTGTCCGAACAGAGAGTGCCTGTCACAGGCAATTAAGAGCAAAGGACTGGAGCGTTCTTTTAAGCAGGCAATTCCGAAAGAAGTGTATGAGTCGCTGGAAAAGGAGATGGAGCATCTTGAGTCACAGTAAAGCATTGTCAATGATCGGGCTTGCTACAAAAGCCGGAAAAGTTGCCAGTGGTGAGTTCAGTACAGAAAAGGAAGTAAAATCCGCAAGAGCATATCTTGTGATCGTAGCAGGAGATGCGTCTGAGAATACAAAGAAGAAATTCCGCAATATGTGTGAATTTTATCAGGTACCGATTTATTTTTACAAAGATAAAGATACCTTAGGGCATGCAATGGGAAAAGAATTTCGTGCATCCCTTGCAATTCTGGATGAAGGTCTTGCAAAGGGAATTCGCAGACATCTGGAAACGGAAGAAGAATAATTGCATAAAGGAGGTAGTTAATATATGGCAAAAATCAAAGTATATGAATTAGCTAAGGAGCTGAATGTACAGAGTAAGGATGTACTGGAGTTCCTGGAGAGCAAAAAAATAGAAGTGAAAAATCACATGAGTGCACTGGAAGAGACTGCTGCCGGTCAGGTAAAAGAACATTTCAGTAAGAACCGGAAATCTGAGGGGGAATCCGGTGAAGCACCGAAAAAGAAAAATATCGTTCATGTATTCCGGCCGCAGAATACACAGAATGGCAATAAGCATGGAAGACGTCAGGGGACGAAGCAGACCATGACCCAGGGGCGTCCGATGCAGGTGAACAACGGAAGACCGGCAAAAGGATCGGTAAAACCGGAAGCACCGAAGACAGAAGAGAGAGTTAAAACAGCAGAGAAAGCCAAAGCAGCAGAAGTGAAGACAGCAGAGAAACAGGCAGTGAAAACGGAGATAAAGGAAGAGAATAAAGAAAAGAGAGAAGAAAAAGTAGTGAAGAATAACGAGAAACGTGTAAATAACGACAGACCGAATTCTGAGCGTACAACAAGATCAGAGCGCGGTGATAGAAGCGGTCGTAACGATAACAGAAATGACCGCGGCGGAAGAAATGATGACAGAAGAAACGACCGCAACGGAAGAAATGATGACAGAAGAAATGACCGTGGCGGAAGAAATAATGACAGAAGAAACGACGACAGAAGAAATGACCGTAGCGGAAGAAATGATGACAGAAGAAACGACCGTGGCGGAAGAAATGACGACAGAAGAAACGACCGTGGCGGAAGAAATAATGATAGAAGAAACGACCGCAGCGGAAGAAATAATGACAGAAGAAATAACGGACCTTCAATTCCGGCACCTGAGGCACCGACACAGAAGCCGCAGAGAAGTAACAAGGGCAAAGGCAAGGATGAGCATAAGAAAAAAGATTACCGCCGTGATGAAGAAGAAAGAATGCCAAAGAATAACAAGAAGCCAATGCAGAAACCACAGCCGAAGGAGCAGAAACAGGAAGAAGAGATTAAGTCTATCGTAATTCCGGAAGTTCTGACGATCAAAGAGCTTGCTGACAAGATGAAAGTTGTCCCTTCTGTGATTGTTAAAAAGCTGTTTATGCAGGGCAAAGTTGTAACAGTCAACCAGGAAATCGATTATGATACAGCAGAAGAGATCGCGCTGGAATTTGATGTATTATGTGAAAAAGAAGAAGTTGTGGATGTTATCGAAGAACTCTTAAAAGAAGAGGAAGAAGATGAGAAGAAAATGAAAAAACGTCCGCCGGTTGTATGTGTTATGGGACACGTTGACCACGGTAAAACTTCTCTTCTGGATGCAATCCGTCATACGAATGTAATAGGCGGCGAGGCCGGAGGAATCACCCAGCATATCGGTGCTTATGTCGTAGATGTTAAAGGTGAGAAGATTACATTCCTTGACACACCGGGACATGAGGCGTTTACAGCAATGCGTATGCGTGGAGCAAGCTCTACAGATATCGCAATCCTTGTTGTAGCAGCAGATGATGGTGTAATGCCGCAGACAGTAGAAGCAATCAACCATGCGAAAGCAGCCGGTGTTGAGATCATCGTTGCAGTTAATAAGATCGATAAACCAAGCGCTAATATCGAGCGAGTAAAACAGGAAATGACAGAGTATGAACTGATTCCGGAAGACTGGGGCGGAAGCACAATTTTTGTCCCGGTATCTGCAAAGACAGGAGAAGGTCTGGAAGATCTGATGGAAATGATCGTACTGACTGCAGAAGTAATGGAATTAAAGGCAAATCCAAACAGACGTGCAAGAGGACTTGTCCTAGAAGCACAGCTCGACAAAGGAAGAGGTCCGGTTTCAACAGTCCTTGTACAGAAAGGAACACTGCGTGTCGGAGATGCGATCGCAGCAGGATCTGCACATGGTAAAGTCAGAGCAATGATGGACGACAAAGGACGCCGCGTCAAAGAAGCAGGTCCATCTGTGCCGGTAGAGATTCTCGGACTCAATGATGTACCGAATGCCGGAGAAGTATTTGTCGGATGTGCAAATGATAAAGAAGCAAGAAACTTTGCTGAGACATTTATTTCACAGAGCAAAGTAAAACTTCTGGAAGAAACAAAATCAAAACTGTCTCTGGATGATCTGTTCAACCAGATTCAGGAAGGTAACTTAAAAGAATTAAACATCGTTGTAAAAGCAGACGTACAGGGATCTGTAGAAGCAATCAAACAGAGTCTTCTGAAACTTTCTAATGATGAAGTTGTTGTAAAAATCATCCATGGCGGTGTTGGTGCGGTCAATGAATCTGATGTAAGCCTTGCATCTGCATCTAACGCGATCATCATAGGATTTAATGTACGTCCGGATGCAACAGCAAAAGAAACCGCAGACCGTGAAGGTGTAGATATCCGTCTGTATCGTGTCATCTACAATGCGATCGAAGATGTGGAAGCAGCCATGAAAGGACTTCTGGATCCGGTATTTGAAGAAAAAGTACTAGGCCATGCAGAAGTACGTCAGCTGTTCAAAGCATCCGGTGTTGGTACGATCGCAGGATCTTATGTACTGGATGGAACATTTGAAAGAGACTGTTCTGTGCGTATCACAAGAGATGGCATCGTTGTATTTGAAGGTGCACTTGCTTCCCTTAAACGTTTCAAAGATGACGTGAAAGAAGTCAGAGCAGGCTATGAGTGTGGTTTCGTATTTGCAAACTTCAATGATGTAAAAGAAGGCGATCTTGTAGAAGCATTCAAGATGGTTGAGATTCCTAGATAGGAAGAAAAGAGGAGAGCAATTTGAGAAAACGTAGCATTAAGAATACAAGAGTAAATACAGAAGTACAGCGCGAATTAAGTAGTATTATCCGGGGCGGGCTCAAAGATCCGAGAGTTGCTCCATGGACTTCTGTTGTTGCGGCAGAAGTCGCACCGGATCTTAAGACTTGTAAAGCCTATATCAGTGTGCTCGGTGATGAAAAAGCACAGAAAGATACACTGGAAGGTTTGCAGAGTGCAGAAGGTTATATCCGCCGGGAGCTTGCGCATACATTAAATATGCGTAACACACCGGAGATTACATTTGTTCTGGATCAGTCGATCGAATATGGTGTAAATATGTCCAAAAAGATCGATGAAGTGACAAAAGGAATGAAAACAGAAGGTGACGAAGATGCTGAATAAGATACTGAGCGGAGCAAAAGAAATCGCAATCGGTGGTCATGTAAGACCGGACGGAGACTGTGTAGGTTCCTGTATGGGACTGCGTCAGTATATCATTGAGAATTATCCAGATAAAAAAGTGACGGTATATCTGGAAGAAATCCCAGATTCTTTTCAATTCCTGAAAGGAATTGAGGAAATCCGTTCAGAAATCCCGGAGAATAAAGTCTATGATCTCTTTATCTGCCTGGATTGTGGAGATAAGGGAAGACTTGGATTTTCAGCACCGCTTTTTGAACAGGCAGCACACACATTCTGTGTGGATCATCACATCAGCAATGTAAGCTTTGCGATGGATAATGTGATCCGGCCGGATGCAAGTTCCACATCGGAACTGGTGTATGAACTGCTGGATAAGAAGCGTATCAGCAAAGAGACGGCAGAAGCGTTGTATCTTGGAATCGTACACGATACCGGTGTATTCCAGTATTCCTGCACTTCACCGGATACGATGCGGGCGGCGGCAGTACTGATGGAAAAAGGAATCGATGCGCCGGAGATTATTCATGATACATTTTATGAAAAAACATACGAACAGAACCAGATTTTAGGACGTGCACTCTTAGAGAGTATCCTTCTCCTGGATGGACAGTGCATTGCAACTTATGTACGGCAGAAAGAGATGGAATTCTATGGTGTAAAACCGAAAGATTTGGAAGGAATCGTAAGTCAGTTGCGCAATACAAAAGATACAAAAGTTGCGATTTTCATGTATGAATTAAAGCTGAATGAATTCAAAGTCAGTCTCCGCTCGAATGACGATGTGGATGTCAGCAAGATCGCACAGTATTTTGGCGGCGGCGGACATAAAAAAGCGGCAGGCTTTACAATGACAGGTCAGCCGTTTGATGTGTTGAACAATGTCTCCGCACAGATCGTAGCGCAGCTTGAGGAGTAACTATGATTCATGGCATTATAAATATTTACAAAGAAAAAGGCTATACATCACATGATGTCGTTGCAAAATTACGCAGAATTGTCGGGCAGAAGAAAATCGGACACACAGGAACACTGGATCCGGATGCGACCGGTGTGTTGCCGGTCTGCTTTGGTAAAGCAACAAAATTATGTGATCTTTTAACAGACAAAGATAAAACATACGAAACGGTACTGCTGCTTGGGCGGGAAACAGATACACAGGATATATCCGGAACTGTACTGAGTGAAAAGCAGACCGGTACTGTGACAGAGGCAGATGTAAGAAGTGTGGTGGCTTCTTTTGTCGGTGCTTATGCGCAGACTCCGCCGATGTATTCGGCAATTAAGATTGGTGGAAAGAAGCTCTATGAGCTTGCAAGAGAAGGAAAGACAGTGGAGAGAAAACCGCGGAATGTTGAAATTTTTTCTATTGATATTCTGGAAATGGATCTGCCGCATGTGAAGATGCGGGTGCACTGTTCCAAAGGCACGTATATCCGTACGCTTTGCAATGATATCGGTGCGAAGTTAGGATGCGGCGGCTGTATGGAAGAGCTTGTCCGTACTAAGGTGAGTTCTTTTGTGCTCACGGAAGCGAAGACGCTTGCAGAAGTGGAAAATTTTGTGTCAGACGGCAGACTTTCTGAAATCATAACACCGGTCGACGCAATGTTTGCACACTATCCGGCATTGTGTGTGACGGAAAAATGGGACAAATTCGCATATAATGGTAACGCACTTCCGAATGATGCAGTGGGGGATGTGCCAGACGGGCACAGTATTTCGGACGTCCACAGAGTGAGGCTCTACAATTCAAAGGAGGAGTTTATCGGTCTGTACGATTATAAGAAAAGCGAAAATAAATACAAACTTGTAAAAATGTTTTATACGCCGGATGTATAGAACATGAGAGGGAAAAATATGCAATATATAGAAGGTCTGAATGAATATACAGAAACCGAAAAGTCAGCAGTGACCTTTGGAAAGTTTGACGGAGTGCATAAGGGCCACCAGAAGTTAGTTGAAGAAGTGCTCAGATGCTGCACAAATGGAAATATAAAAAGTGTTTTGTGTGCATTTGAGATGAATAAAAAAGACATTCTTATGACTCCGGATGAGAGAAGAGAAAGAATGGACGGCAAAATAGACTATCTTGTGGAATGTCCGTTTTCAGATGAACTCCGGCACATGAGTGCGGAAGATTTTATTAAAAAAGTTATAAAGGGTGTTTTTCATGCTGAATATGTGGTTGTAGGGACTGATTTTCATTTTGGATATGGAAAAGAAGGCGATGCGCATATGCTGGAGGCGTATGCCGAAAAATATCATTATAAGGCAATCGTAGTTGAAAAAGCACGGTTTAAGCATCGGGAGATCAGTAGCAGTTTTATTAAGAGTCTGGTCAAAGATGGAAGCATTACAACCGCGAATTACCTTCTGACATATCCATACCCGGTAGAAGGAATTGTAAAACATGGAAAACATCTGGGAAGTGAGTTGGGATTTCCCACATGTAATGTAGAATGGCCGGCGCATAAAGTACTGCCGCCAAAAGGAGTGTATGTAAGCCGTGTTTATATTGATGGGGAAGTTTATGGCGCAATATCCAATATCGGAGTCAAGCCAACCGTATCAGATGAAAACAAAGTGCTGATCGAGAGTTATTTATATGGATATAGCGGAGATGCATACGGAAAAAACGTTAAAATTGAATTACTGGAATTCCGACGCCCGGAACATAAATTTTCTTCCATTAAGGAAATGCAGGTACGAGTCCGTCAGGATATACAGTATGTCAGAGAATACTTTGAAAAAGAGTAAAAGGAGAAACAGATGAATATAATAACTATATTTTCTCTGTTTGGTGGACTTGGACTGTTTTTATATGGTATGAGCCAGATGAGCGAAAGCCTTGAAAAAGCAGCCGGCGCCAAAATGAGAAGTATTCTGGCAGTCTTTACGAAAAACAGATTTATCGGACTGCTGGTAGGTATGATCTTTACAGCGATCATCCAGTCATCCAATGCTACAACAGTTATGGTCGTGAGTTTTGTAAACTCCGGACTGATGAATCTGATGCAGGCAACCGGAATTATTCTGGGAGCCAATATCGGAACTACAATCACCGGACAGTTGATCGCATTTAATCTGTCGGATATAGCGCCACTATTTGTAATCATCGGTGTGATTATGTCCATGTTCTGTAAGAACCAGAAGGTGCAGAGAGCCGGTGATGTGATTCTGGGATTTGGCATTTTGTTTATGGGGCTGAAAGTTATGGGTGAATCCTTGACCATTGTAAAACAGTCACCGGTTGTAAAAGAATTTTTAAGCTCTTTAAGCAGTCCGTTTATTGCGATCCTTGTCGGATTTATTGCGACTTCTGTTTTGCAGAGCTCTTCGGCAACGGTTGGTATTATTATTTTGATGGCATCACAGAATCTGATCCAGTTTATGATCTGTCCGTTTGTAATTCTTGGCTGTAACATCGGTTCTTGCGTGTCTGCACTTCTTGCCAGCCTGAACGGAAGAAAAGATGCAAAGAGAGCAGCGATGATTCATTTCTTATTTAACGTGATCGGATCTGCAATTATGTTTACTGTGATCTTTATATTTACCAAACCGATCACAGGTGCACTGCTTGGAATTTCCGGTGGAAATGTGGCACGTGCGGTTGCCAATACACATTCTCTGATGAAAATCATAGAAGTGGCTATGTTGTTCCCGTTTATGGGCTGGATCGTGAAGCTGACTTACAAAGTAGTTCCGGGAAATGACGATACAGACGAAGATGAGTATGAACTGAATTATATCAAACAGTCTATGATGTCACCTGCAACGGCAGTTATGGATGCAATCCATGAGATCGAGCATATGGGAAAGGTTGCAATGAGCAATCTGGAACTGTCCATGCATGCACTCTGTGAGTTGGACGGAGAAGCAATTGAAAAGGTATACAAAACCGAAAAATATATTGATTTTATGAACAGTAAGATCACGGATTACCTTGTGAGGGCAAATGAGCTGGAACTTCCGACTGCAGATGCAGATAAGCTGGGAGGACTGTTCCATGTAGTAAATGATATTGAAAGAATCGGTGATCATGCAGAAAATATGGCTGAGGCTGCAAGAGAGAGAATTGATTCCGGCGTAAAATTAAGCGACAAGGCGATACGTCAGATGAATGATATGATGAAGTCGGTACAGACACTTCTGGAATATGCATTGGATATGTTTACAAATGGAAATCAAGAACATATGCGTGAGATTCTGGAACTGGAAGATGCCATTGATGAGCTGGAAAAGAAACTGCAAAGATCACATATCAAGCGGCTGACGAAGAACAAATGTACACCGGAAGCAGGAATGATCTTTGCGGATGCAGTATCTGGTCTGGAGCGTGTAGCCGACCATGGAACCAATATCGCATTTGCGATCATGGTACCGGATGAATACAAATCTGATGAAGAAGAAGAGTAAAATAATCCTTTACAGAGGATAAGTGTTGTGTTATACTCATCTGGTATGAACAGCCGGTGTTCGGTAACAGGATACTCCAACCGTTGCTTAATATCAGGCGATAATTAAGAGAATTAAAAGGAGGAAATCACAATGGTTTCAAAAGAACAGAAAGAACAGATCATTAAAGACTTTGGAAGAACAGCAGGAGATACAGGTTCACCGGAAGTACAGGTAGCTATCCTGACAGCAAGAATCAATGACCTGACAGATCATTTCAAAGCTAACCCGAAGGATCATCACTCAAGAAGAGGACTTCTTAAGATGGTAGGACAGAGAAGAGGACTTCTTGCATACCTGAAGAAGACAGATATCAACAGATATCGTGCTCTGATCGAGAAACTTGGACTTAGAAAATAATAATGATTTTAATAAAAATTCCGATTGCGTTATGCAGTCGGAATTTTTTGTAGAAAAAAGATATGGTGTATTTACATAAGATATGCTATAATATATTGGATTGCGGACGAGGGAGATATAATCCGAGACCACTGAAAAGGATATTGTCCGGTGGTAGCGAAAAGAGAGTGTCTTTTTCAGTAGTTTCGGTATCCTTCTTTCGCAGAACAGATGAATGAAGATAAAAGGAGAATACTATGTATAAGAAGTATGAGATGGAATTAGCCGGAAGAACACTTCGCGTAGATGTTGGTAGAGTAGCGAAGCAGGCGAACGGTGCGGTTTTAATGCACTATGGTGATACAACTGTACTTTGTACAGCAACTGCTTCTGAGAAGCCAAGAGAAGGAATCGATTTCTTCCCGTTAAGTGTAGAATATAATGAGAGAATGTATTCCGTAGGTAAGATCCCGGGAGGATTTAACAAAAGAGAAGGAAAAGCATCTGAGAATGCGATCCTGACATGCCGTGTTATCGACCGTCCGATGCGACCACTGTTCCCAAAGGATTACCGTAATGATGTTACATTGGAGAACCTGGTACTTTCTGTAGATCAGGATTGTTCACCGGAGTTGACAGCTATGCTTGGAGCAGCAATTGCGACTACAATTTCTGATATCCCGTTTGACGGACCGATCTCTACAACACAGGTTGGACTGGTTGACGGTGAATTTGTATTTAATCCGACAGCAGAACAGAAAGAAATATCTGATATGGCGCTGACGGTTGCATCTACAAGAGAGAAAGTTATCATGATCGAAGCAGGAGCGAATGAAGTTCCGGAAGCACAGATGGTCGAAGCGATTTACGCAGCTCATGAAGTGAACCAGAAAGTAATCGCATTTATCGATACAATCGTTGCAGAATGCGGAAAAGAAAAACACAGCTATGAGAGTTTTGCGATTCCGGAAGAATTATTTGCAGCAATCAAAGAAATCGTACCGCCGGAGACTATGGAGGAAGCTGTATTTACAGATGATAAACAGGTAAGAGAAGAAAATATCCGTCAGATTACAGATAAGTTAGAGGAAGCGTTTGCTGATAATGAAGAATGGCTTGCTGTTCTTGGAGATGCAATTTACCAGTATCAGAAGAAGACTGTCCGCAAGATGATCCTGAAAGATCACAAGCGTCCGGATGGAAGAGCAATCGACCAGATTCGTCCACTTGCTGCAGAAGTAGATCTGATTCCTAGAGTACATGGTTCTGCTATGTTTACACGTGGACAGACACAGATCTGTAATATCTGCACACTGGCTCCACTGTCAGAGGCACAGAGACTTGACGGACTGGATGAAAAAGAGACAACAAAGCGTTATATGCATCACTATAACTTCCCGTCATACTCTGTTGGAGAGACAAGACCATCCAGAGGACCGGGACGTCGTGAGATCGGACATGGAGCACTTGCAGAGCGTGCATTGGTTCCGGTGCTTCCGAGTGAGACAGAGTTCCCGTATGCAATCCGTACCGTATCCGAGACATTTGAGTCTAACGGATCTACATCAATGGCTTCTACATGTGCATCTTGTATGTCACTTATGGCTGCAGGTGTTCCGATTAAAGCTATGGTTGCAGGTATCTCATGCGGACTTGTAACAGGAGATACAGATGATGATTATCTGGTACTTACAGATATACAGGGACTGGAAGACTTCTTTGGTGATATGGACTTTAAGGTAACTGGTACAAAGAAAGGTATCACAGCAATCCAGATGGATATTAAGATCCACGGACTTACAAGACCGATCGTTGAGGAAGCAATCGCACGTACAAGACAGGCTCGTCTGTTCATCATGGATGAGTGTATGTCAAAAGCAATCGCAGAGCCGAGAACAGAGGTTGGTGAATTTGCACCGAAGATTATCCAGATGCAGATCGATCCTCAGAAGATCGGTGATGTTGTTGGACAGAGAGGCAAGACGATCAATGCGATCATCGAGCAGACTGGTGTGAAGATTGATATTACAGATGACGGAGCAGTATCTATCTGCGGAACAGATGCCAAGAGCATGGAAGAAGCACAGAAGCTGATTCACATCATTGTTACAGATTATGAAGCAGGACAGGTTCTGGAAGGACATGTTATCAGTATCAAAGAATTTGGAGCATTTATTGAGTTTGCACCGGGAAAAGAAGGAATGGTTCACATTTCCAAGATTTCCAAAGAGCGTGTAAACCATGTTGAAGATGTGTTGACACTTGGCGATAAAGTCAAAGTTGTATGCCTTGGAAAAGACAAGATGGGAAGATTTTCATTCAGCATGAAAGATGTTGCAGAATAAATTGCTGCGTGATACGTTGTAAAATAAAAGACAGTATGATAAATAAGGACCGTGCCGGGTTATCCGGTACGGTCCTTTGTGGATTTCAGGAATAAATAACTGTCCCGGGCATATATTGGAGATAAGAGGTGGACAAAACATGAAAGAAGAATGTATCTTATCGTTACTACCGGGGAAATTAAGAATCCAGATGCAGAAGATCGTGAAAGATTATGAAAAACTGCAGGAGATCAAAGTACGCATTGAGAAGCCGGTTTTTTATTTTCAGGATGGCAGGGAATATATGCTGAAAGATGAGTGGGGGAGACCTTATATTGCGACAAAAGAAGAAGTGCGGGAATTGCTGGAATATGTGAGCCATTATTCGCTATATGCATACGAAGAAGAGATGAGGCAGGGATTTCTGACTGTGGAGGGAGGGCACAGGATTGGTTTTGCAGGACAGGCGATTTTAGAAGGAGGGCATGTGAAGAATCTAAAATATATTTCGTCCGTAAATATCCGGATAGCCCATGAAGTGATGGGATGTGCCGATTGGATTTTTCCATATATAACACGAAACCGATCGCTTTTTCACACCCTGATCGTGTCACCGCCGGGACAGGGAAAAACAACACTTCTGCGTGATATTGTAAGGCAGATTTCGGAAGGGAATACATACATCAGCGGGAAAACAGTGGGTATTGTAGATGAACGTTCGGAAATCGGAGGATGTTATCAGGGCGTTGCGCAGAATCATGTCGGGATGCGGACAGACATCCTGGACGCCTGCCCGAAGGCAGAAGGAATGATCATGCTCATCCGTTCCATGACACCGGAAGTCGTAGCAGTTGATGAAATCGGCACGGCGCAGGATGTACATGCCATAGAGTATGCAATGCACTGTGGCTGCAAAATGCTTGCGACCGTACATGGAGAATCCATGCAGGAAGTGAAGAGAAAGCCGGTACTTGGCACATTGATCAAACAGAAGCGTTTTGAAAGATATATTGTCTTATCAGGAGAAGGAAAAGTCGGTGAAGTTGGCGGCATCTATGATGACAGGGGGAATACACTGTATTCTTTTGTCGGACAGTCCAACACAGCGGGCTATACCGGCATGGCAGGTGATGAAAAATGTGGAAAGCCATAGGCGCTTTTCTTATCCTTTTCTCGGCTTCCATGGAAGGGACAAGGCATGCACATAAGATTCGTGAGGAATACGAAGAACTGCAAAAGATACGGTATCTTATTTCTTTATTAAAAAGTGAGATCTGCTATGCCAGGTCCAGCCTGGAAGAAGTGTTTGCATCCGTTGCAGAAAAATGTGAAGATCCGTACCGTAACTGGCTTCTTATGATGAGAAATGAAATGCGATGCAAAAAAGAAAAACGATTCGTAAAAATATGGCAGGAATCGGCAGATGTCTGTCTTGTGGGTCTGATGATTTCAAGAAAAGAAAAAGAGAATCTGAAAGAAGTCGGTGCAAGACTTGGAAATCTGGATCTTAAGATGCAGATCCGTTCTCTGGAGCTGTATGAAGAGAAAGTGGAGGAATCGTTAAGGCAGATACAGAAACAGATGTACACGAAGATGAGACTTTATTATCTTATGGGGATCATGGGCGGGATTCTGACAGTCGTGCTTCTGATCTGAAGGAGGAAGAGATGGATGTAAATCTGATATTTAAGATTGCGGCTGTCGGGATTTTAGTATCGGTACTCAGTCAGGTGCTGAAACATAGTGGCAGGGAAGAACAGGCATTTTTAACAAGCTTTGCAGGACTTCTGCTTGTATTGTTCTGGATCGTGCCATACATTTACCAGTTGTTTCAGAATATCCGGCAGTTATTTTACCTGTAGGAAAGAAGGGGGCATATGAGTATCATACAGATTTGCGCAGCTGCTGTTGCAGGTATGCTTCTTGCTGTGCAGTTTAAAGCGCAGAAACCGGAGTATGGAATCTATATCAGCATAGCGCTGAGTCTTCTTATTTTCTTTTCTGTACTCGAGAAAATAGAAACAATCGCGGAAGTAATACGAAAAATCGGTACATATATATCGGTTGATGATATGTATATGGGAACATTGTTCAAAATGCTTGGAATTACTTATGTGGCAGAATTTGCATCGAATATTTGCAAAGATGCGGGATATCAGACGATTGCAAGACAGATTGAGATTTTCGGGAAACTTGCAATCATGGTGCTTAGTTTTCCGGTGCTTCTTGCGATTCTGGACACGATCCGGAAGGTGTTGTCATGAGAAGAAAGGTTAAACAGAAAAAGATGCGCTGTGGGAAAATAGTACCTGGACTTACAATCCTGTTTATACTGCTGACTGGATTTCCGGCAGGTTTTCAGATGGAATATGTGTATGCAGCAGAACCGGCATATGAAACAGGAATATCAGAAGATGCACAGACAGAGACAGAAAAATGGATACAGCAGTTTTCCTTTGATGAGATGCAGAACTACATAGATCAGATGTTTCCGGAAAAGAATTATAATTTAGAAGAGATGCTCCGGAAAATTACAGAAGGGGATTATGAAGAATTTTTAAGCCAGGCAGGAAAAATGTTAAGAGACAAGCTTTTTCAGGCTGTGGAAAGCGGAAGAAAATATCTGATTCCGATTGTATTTCTGGCATTTCTGGCGGCATTGTTTCATAATTTTTCACAGGTGTTTGAAAGCGGCCAGCTCTCAGAAACCGGCTTCTATGTTCTGTATCTTTTGCTGATCGCATTGTGTCTGAAAGTATTTCTTGCGGTAACGGAATGGGTAAGCACCGGTGTAGAAGGACTGACTGCATTTATGGGTGTATTTTGCCCGCTGTATTTTCTTGCTGTAGCGATTGCGAAAGGCAGTGTAACAGCGATCGCATTTTATCAGCTTGTGCTTTTTATTATTTATCTGGTAGAACTTGTAATTGCCAAGATCCTGCTGCCGATGATCCATATTTACATGATATTGAGACTGCTCAATTATCTTTCGAAAGAAGATTATCTGAGCAAATTTGCCGGCTTTCTGGAAATGCTTGTTTCCTGGACGCTCCGGACAATGTTGGCTGCTGTAGTCGGATGGAATCTGGTGCAGGGACTGATCGGTCCGTCCGTCGATGATGTGAAGCAGAGTCTTGTGACAAGAGGAATGGAAGCCATACCGGGTGTGGGGGATCTTCTGGGCGGCGCTGCGGAAGTGACGATTGGTACACTCGTACTGGTCAAAAATGGAATTGGAGTCGTGGGCGCACTGTTTGCGGTACTCTTATGTTTGGTTCCGCTCGTAGAAGTCGGGCTGGTCGTGCTACTTTATAAATTCACGGCGGCTCTTCTGCAGCCGGTTTCCGATGCGCGTGTGATTGGCTGTATTGAAAGTGTGGGAGACGGACTACGGCTTTTTATGCGTGTGCTGTTTACAACAGGGCTTTTATTTCTTCTGACAATTGTTGTGGTCGCAGCTACAACCGGAGAATAGGAGGGGAAATGATCGACAAAATCTATGAATGGGTGAAGAACTTAAGCTTTTATCTGGTTCTTGTAACGGCTCTTTTACAAATGCTTCCGGACAGCGATTACCGGAAATATATCCGTTTTTTTACAGGACTTGTGTTGATTGCACTGCTTCTTACCCCGGTCCTTAAGACGGTGCACGCAGGCGACTTGAAGACAGAGATTTTGCAGGATGCAGACTGGCAGGAGTTTCAGGATAAGCTTCAGAAGACAGAAACAAAAGTCCGGAAGCAGATGACGGAAACAGCAGATGCAGTAGAAAACGGGAAAGCGCAGGATGAGCAGAAAAAAATAGAGGTGAAAGAGATTGAAGTTCAGCCTTAAGATGTTAAAAGAATTGCTGTGGAAAGGGGAAAAACTGAAGAAGGACCAGCTTCTGATCCTGTTTCTTACCGGAGTACTCTTATTAGTTATTACATTGCCTGCCGGTAAGGAAAAAGAAAATAGGAAAACTGTCGGAAGCAGAACCGGGCAGAGCGTGATAACAGACCGTGAAAGTTATACAAAAGAGATGGAACAGGAACTGGAAGAAATGTTGTCGCAGATGGATGGCGCCGGAGAAGTGAAAGTGATGCTGACACTTGCATCAACAGCGGAAAAAGTGATAGAGAAAGATCGTGACACTCAGAGTGAGCAGGTAAAAGAGTCCGATCATCAGGGCGGAGAGCGTACGACAGATAAAGATTCCCTGTCTGAAGAAACGGTATATAAAAAGCAAAACAGTAATGGAGACAGCCCATATGTAACGAAAGAACTGACACCGCAGGTTGAAGGTGTTGTCGTGCTTGCCACAGGGGGTGATAATCCTGAAGTAGCTAAACATATTACGGAAGCGGTGCAGGCATTATTTGGAATAGACACGCATAAGATTAGAATAATGAAAAAGAATCAGAAACCATAAAAGGCAGGAGGAGAGAACGTGAAACGAGTGTTTAAGAAAAATCAGGTGATCATTGCAGCGTTGGCGGTGATGATAGCGGCAGCAGGATATTTGAATTATTCCGGACGCCTGTTCCCGGATAAGGAAAAATCCAGTGAGACAGGAAGTGAAGTGGCAAGTCAGGAACTTCTGGATATTTCACAGGAGGACAGTCAGAGTGCATCCTCGGATATTAAGAGTCAGGACGGGGATAATGAAGCGCAGACGAGTACGCCGGGCGAGGCGGTACTGACAGGAGGAGATGCCACATCCATCGTATCACAGGCAAAGATCACAAGAGAACAGGTGCGGGCTAAAAATAAAGAGTCCCTGCAGGAAATCATAGACAATAAACAACTGACAGGAGAGCAGAAGAAAAAAGCGGTAAATGAAATGGTTGAGCTTACAAAAATTGCAGAAAAAGAGGCAGCTGCGGAGACGATGCTTTCTGCCAAAGGATTTACAGACAGTGTAGTCAGTCTTTCCGAAGAATCCGCAGATGTTGTGGTAAATGCCAAAGAATTAAGTGAAGCAAACCGGGCACAAATTGAAGACATTGTTATAAGGAAGACCGGAATGGCAGCTGAAAATATTGTGATCACACCGGCAGGCAGTAAAAAATAGAATAAAATATATGGAAAATCCCGCAGCAGCGGGATTTTTGTTTGAGCATTTGCAGAGGATATGTTATACTGACTAACAGTGTCTATAAACGGATATACTAATGTAGGAGTGTTGGAATATATGTCAGAGATAACAAATGAAATAACAAATGAGATTAAAAAACGAAGAACGTTTGCAATTATTTCCCATCCCGATGCAGGTAAGACAACTTTAACAGAGAAGTTCCTGCTTTACGGAGGAGCCATTAACCAGGCAGGAAGTGTCAAGGGAAAGGCAACAGCAAAGCATGCAGTATCAGACTGGATGGAGATTGAGAAGGAAAGAGGTATTTCTGTAACTTCATCGGTATTACAGTTTAATTATGATGGATTCTGTATCAACATCCTGGATACACCGGGACATCAGGATTTCTCGGAGGATACCTACCGTACTCTGATGGCGGCAGACTCAGCTGTAATGGTCATTGATGCATCCAAAGGTGTAGAGGCGCAGACAAGAAAACTGTTCAAAGTATGTACGATGCGTCATATCCCGATTTTTACTTTTATCAATAAGATGGACCGCGAAGCGATGGATACATTTGAATTATTAGATGATATCGAGAACGAGCTGGGAATCGCAACCTGTCCGGTAAACTGGCCAATCGGTTCCGGTAAGGAGTTCCGCGGTGTCTATGACAGAAATACAAAGAAAGTCGAGCTGTTCTCAGATACAAGAAAAGGAACAACACAAGGTGAGGTGCGCAAGATCGACATTGACGATCCAGAGATTGCAGATCTTATTACAGCGGATCAGAAGAGCCAGTTAGAAGAAGAGATTGAACTGCAGGACGGTGCAGGAGCCGAGTTCGATCAAGAGCTGGTCAGCAAGGGAGAACTTTCACCGGTATTTTTCGGATCTGCACTTACGAACTTCGGTGTAGAGACATTCCTTCAGCATTTCCTTGCAATGACAACTTCACCGCTTCCGAGAAAATCAGATGCAGGTCTCATTGATCCGATGGAGGAAGAAGATTTCTCAGCATTTGTATTTAAAATTCAGGCAAATATGAACAAGGCGCACCGAGACCGTATCGCATTTATGCGTATCTGTTCCGGTAAATTCGAGGCAGGAATGGATGTGTTCCATATTCAGGGCGGCAAGAAGGTACGTCTGTCGCAGCCACAGCAGATGATGGCTAGCGAGAGACATCTGGTGCAGGAAGCTTATGGCGGAGACATTATCGGTGTGTTTGATCCGGGCATTTTCTCAATCGGTGATACACTGACGACTTCAGCAAAGAGGTATGCATATGAAGGTATCCCGACATTTGCACCGGAGCATTTTGCAAGAGTCCGTCAGGTAGATACGATGAAGAGAAAACAGTTTATCAAGGGGGTCAACCAGATTGCGCAGGAAGGTGCGATTCAGATCTTCCAGGAATACAATACAGGCATGGAAGAGATTATCGTCGGCGTTGTCGGTGTTCTGCAGTTTGACGTATTAAAATATCGTCTGGAGAATGAATATAACGTAGAGATCCGTATGGACAGTCTTCCATATGAATACATTCGCTGGATCGGCAATGAGGAAGTGGATATGGACAAACTTTCCGGAACATCGGATATGAAGAAGATCAAGGATCTCAAAGGAAGACCGCTGCTTCTGTTTGTAAATGAGTGGAGCATCCGTATGACACAGGAAAGAAACGACGGACTGATACTGGAGGAGTTTGGAAGATCTTAATCCGGGAGATTGTGAGAAAAGGAAGTCGGCAGATGGAAGTTTTTTGTGCTGGCTATTTGCAAAAGAATAGAAATTTGTTATAATGATAAGAACGAATAAACCAGACAGGAGGTTTCTGAAATGGGAAAAGAAGAAAGAAATGCTTATACAATAAAAAATGACGCCAACATCGGAGAAGTGAAGATTGCAGATGAAGTTGTTGCAATCATCGCAGGACTGGCTGCGATGGAAGTAGAGGGTGTTGCTTCTATGGCAGGCAATGCAACAAGAGAACTGATCAGTAAGCTTGGAATGAAGTCTCTTTCCAAAGGTGTGAAAGTAGATGTTCTGGACGGTATTGTTACAGTATCCCTGACACTCAATTTATTATACGGATATGGAGTCAAAGACATTTCTGTAAAAGTACAGGAGAAGGTCAAATCTTCCATCGAGAACATGACAGGACTGGAAGTTGCAGATGTGAATATTCGCGTTGCAGGCGTGAAAGTACCGGAGGAAGACTAAGTGAGAAGATCAGAATTAAGAGAACACATTTTCCGGATGGTTTTCGGACTGGATTTTAATGAAGGCGAAGAGATTCCGGAGCAGATCCAGCTTTATTTTGAACAGCTGGATGATGTAAAAGAAAGAGACATGGAGTACATCCGTGAGAAAGCAGAACATATTGCCGAGAAGAGAGAAGAGATTGATGCGCTGCTCAATACACATACGAAAGGCTGGAAGACAAGTCGTATGAACAAAGTAGACTTAAGCATCCTGCGTGTCGCAGTCTATGAGATGAAATGGGACGATGAGGTTCCGGTTGGTGTTGCGATCGATCAGGCAGTAGAACTTGCTAAAAAATACAGCAGTGACGAAGGTCCGTCTTTCGTAAATGGCGTGCTTGCAAAACTGGCAAAGGCGTAGAAGAGGTGTAGCATGACACAGAACGTATATACGGTCAGACAGGTAAATGCATACATTAAGAATATGTTTACGCAGGATTATATGCTGAACCGTATCTATGTAAAAGGCGAAGTATCCAACTGTAAATACCACACATCGGGACATATATATTTTTCGTTAAAGGACGAGTCCGGAACGATTGCCTGCGTTATGTTTGCCGGGCAGCGAGGCGGGCTCGCTTTTCATATGAGAGAAGGACAGCAGGTTGTTGTATTTGGCGGAATCAGTGTTTATGAAAGAAGTGGTTCTTACCAGCTTTATGCAAGAGAGATTCGTCTGGATGGCGAAGGAGTACTCTATGAACGTTTTCAGGCACTGAAACAGGAGCTTGGTGAGATGGGGATGTTCGCCCCTGAATATAAGAAAACGATTCCGTCTTTTGTGAAAACTGTTGGAATTGTGACAGCACCGACCGGCGCTGCGATCCGGGATATTATGAATATTTCTTCGCGGCGGAATCCATTTGTACAGCTGATCCTGTATCCGGCGCTTGTGCAGGGCGAAGGTGCAGTGCAGAGTATTGTTACAGGAATACAGACACTGGATGCATATGGCGTAGATGTAATGATTGTTGGACGTGGAGGCGGATCGATCGAAGATCTGTGGGCGTTTAACGAAGAAGCAGTTGCAAGAACGATTTTTGAATGTGAGACACCTGTGATTTCCGCAGTCGGACATGAGACAGACACGACAATCGCTGATTATGTGGCGGATCTTCGGGCACCGACACCGTCTGCGGCTGCAGAACTTGCAGTTTATGACTATCGCTTGACAGAACGGACGATGATTGAATATCGTGAGAAAGCTACAAGACTTCTGGAACAGCAGATTCGTATGCAGCGTCTGCGTCTGCGGGAATATCAGACGAAGCTTATGTATCTCCATCCGGAAAATCAGGTGCGTGATTACAGACAACGCATAGTAGATTACGAAGAGAAACTGCGTCTTCTTATGGAGAACAGTCTGCAGAAGAATAAGATGCGCTTTACGGTTGATCTGGAGAAAATGAAGAAGCTGTCTCCGCTTGAAAAGCTGAATCAAGGATTTTCTTACGTAGAAACAGCAGACAGAAAAGCAGTGAAAAGAATCGGACAGGTAGACGTGGGAGATGAGCTTACAATCTATGTCACGGATGGTACGATCAAAGTATGTGCAGAAGAGACGAAGGAGGAGAGACATGGCTGAGAAAGAACAGACTCTGGAAAAGTTATTTACACAACTGGAAGATGTGATCCGGGAGATGGAGCAGGGTGAGGTCTCTTTGGAAGAAGCTTTTGCACTGTATCATAAAGGCGTGGATACACTTAAGATGTGTAATGAAAAGATAGATAAAGTAGAGAAAAAGATACTGGTGCTGGATAATGAAGGAGAAACGCATGAGTTTGAACAATAATTTTGCACAGTTACAACAGGAAAAGGTAATAGAGATAGAACAATTACTGCGGAAATATCTGCCGGTGCAGAGCGGTTATCAGAAGATTATCACGGAGGCTATGGAATATAGTCTGATGGCAGGTGGCAAGAGGCTTCGTCCGATGATGATGCAGGAAGTATTCCGGCTTTTTGGAGGAACAATGAAAGCGATCGAACCGTTTATGGCAGCAATTGAGATGATTCACACGTATTCCCTTGTGCATGACGATCTGCCGGCGATGGATAATGACGATTACAGAAGAGGTAGAAAGACTACCCATGTTGTGTATGGCGAAGATATAGGAATCCTTGCGGGAGATGCACTTTTAAATTATGCATTTGAGACTGCGTTTCACGCATTTGAGCTTTGTCCTCAGGACAGCCTTAAGATTGGAAAAGCACTTCAGGTGTTGGGGGAAAAAGCCGGCATTCATGGAATGATCGGAGGACAGGTCATTGATGTAAAAGAGACCGGAAAACAGATCGACAGGGAAGTATTGGATACGATCTATGAACTGAAGACGTCTGCACTGATCGAAGCATCTATGATGGTTGGAGCGATCCTTGCAGGTGCTACAGATGAGGAGCTTGAAAAAGTTGAGCAGATGGCATCGAATATCGGTATCGCATTCCAGGTGCAGGATGACATTTTGGATGTGACAAGTACGGAAGAAGTGCTTGGAAAGCCAATCCACAGTGATGAGAAGAATGAGAAGACTACATATGTAACTCTGTATGGTATAGAGAAAGCATCAGCAGTTGTAGAAGAAAGATCAAAAGAAGCAATTGCTCTTTTACATGAACTTCCGGGAGAGAATGATTATCTGGAAGAGTTGATCATCAAACTAATCCATAGAGTGAAATAAGAGAGGACGTTCGTGATGTTGGAACGAATTCAGAAAGCAAATGATATAAAGAATTTAAAAAAAGAGGAACTCCCGATACTGGCAGAGGAGATTCGTGAATTTCTTGTAGAGACGGTCAGCAAGACAGGTGGACATCTCGCATCGAATCTTGGCGTTATAGAGCTTACAATGGCAATGCACCTTGTATTCCAAATGCCGGAAGATAAGATTATCTGGGATGTCGGACACCAGTCTTATACCCATAAGATTCTGACCGGAAGAAAAGATGGTTTTGAAAACCTGCGTAAATACGGCGGCATGAGTGGGTTCCCGAAGCGTAAGGAGAGCGATTGTGATGCATTTGATACCGGACACAGCTCTACGTCCATATCAGCAGGCCTTGGCTATGTAAGAGCGAGAGACCTGAAAGGAGAAGACTATAGTGTGATTTCCGTGATCGGTGACGGTTCGATGACGGGTGGAATGGCGTTTGAGGCGCTTAATAATGCGTCCCAGTTGAACAGTAATTTTATTATTGTGCTGAATGACAATCATATGTCGATCTCTGAAAATGTCGGAGGAATGTCCAGATATCTGGCAAAGATCCGGACAGCAGATTTTTATACCGGGTTGAAGAAAGGCGTGACAACGACGCTTGAGAAGATCCCGAAGGTCGGGGATTCTCTGATCGAGCAGATCCGCCGGACGAAGAGCAGTATCAAACAGCTGATCGTTCCGGGTATGTTTTTTGAAGATATGGGAATTACATATCTCGGACCGGTAAAAGGACATGATCTTCCTACGCTTTGCCGTGTATTTTCCGAAGCACGGAGAATAGAAGGACCGGTTCTTGTCCATGTTCTGACGAAGAAAGGCAAAGGTTATACGCCGGCAGAAGAGCATCCAGGCAAATTCCACGGCATTAGCCCGTTTGACATTGCGACAGGTGAGGTATCAGAGAAGAAGAAAAAGGATACCTATACCGATGTGTTTGGAAAAGTTATGTGTGCAGAAGCAAAAGAGAATCCGGACATTACAGCAATTACAGCTGCAATGGAAGATGGAACCGGGTTGTCCCGTTTCCACAGTATGTTCCCTGATCGCTTTTTTGATGTAGGAATTGCAGAAGAGCATGCTGTGACATTTGCGGCAGGACTTGCAGCGGGAGGCATGCGCCCGGTTGTGGCGGTTTATTCTTCTTTTCTGCAGAGAGCATATGACCAGATTATCCATGACGTGGGACTTCAGAAGCTCCCTGTTGTATTTGCCGTTGACCGAGCAGGACTGGTCGGAAGTGACGGAGAGACACATCAGGGAATTTTTGATCTGTCATTTTTAAGCAGTATTCCGAATATGACAGTGATGTCACCTAAACATAAATGGGAACTGGCAGACATGCTTCGCTTTGCACTGAAATCTGACGGTCCGGTTGCAATCCGTTATCCAAGAGGTGCAGCGTACGATCAGTATGTTGAATATCGTGCACCGATCGAATATGGCAAAAGCGAGATGATCTGCGAGGAGAGTGGGATCGCACTCATCAGTATGGGACATATGTTTGAAGAAGCGGTAAAAGTACGAAAGAATCTCAAAGATGCAGGGTATTCCTGCACGCTCGTAAACGGACGTTTTGTAAAGCCGATAGATGAAGAATGTATTGCAAGGCTTGCAAAAAATCACAAACTGATCGTTGTACTGGAAGAAAATGTTATAACTGGCGGCTATGGAATGCAGGTGCTGGAATGTGCAGCGAGAAAACAGCTTTCCTGCCACGTTCTGCCGATTGCACTTCCGGATAATTATGTAGAACACGGAAGTGTGGAAGTGCTTCGCAAAGAGACTGGTATTGATGCACAGTCAGTGACAGAGAAAATCATGGAAACATATAAGGAGTTACAGATATGAAAGAACGTTTGGATGTCTTGCTTGTAAAGCGTAATCTGGCGGCGTCCAGAGAAAAAGCCAAGGCGATCATCATGTCCGGTAATGTCTATGTGGATGACCAGAAAGAAGACAAACCGGGAACATTATTTAAAGAAGAAAGCAAGATTGAAGTGCGCGGACATACACTGCCATACGTCAGCCGCGGCGGATTGAAACTCGAAAAAGCACTGAAGAATTTTGACGTTAGTGTAAAAGGAAAGACATGCACGGATGTCGGATCTTCAACAGGTGGATTTACAGACTGTATGCTACAGAATGGTGCAGTCAAAGTATTTGCGATTGATGTCGGACGTGGTCAGCTTGACTGGAAATTAAGACAGGATGACCGTGTTGTCTGCATGGAAAAGACAAATATCCGTTACGTGACACCGGAAGATATTGGGGAACCGGTACAGTTTTCGTCCATTGATGTGTCATTTATTTCGCTTACGAAAGTGCTTCTTCCGATCTACAATTACCTGACGGAAGACGGGGAGATTGTTGCGCTTATCAAACCACAGTTCGAGGCAGGAAGAGAGAAAGTCGGAAAAAAAGGTGTCGTAAGAGAACGAAGTACCCATGTAGAAGTCATTGAGATGGTTACGGCATATGCAGTTTCCATCGGTTTTGATGTACTGGAACTAGAATTTTCACCGATCCGCGGACCGGAGGGAAATATTGAGTACCTTGTACACTTGAAAAAAAGTAAAGGACAGGCAGAGATTTCAGAAAATTTCGATATAGAAGCAATAACAAAGCGTGCATTTGAATCCCTGACCAAATAATACAGGTAACAGATATGGAACATATATTCATTGTCACGAATGATGGAAAAGACAAAGATCATTCTGTGACAAGACACATAAAAAAAATAATCGAAGATTACGGCAAAACCTGTTCGGTTTGTCGTAAAGATGAAGAAAAGAAAATAATTGAAGAGAGTATTCCGGAGGGCATTGACTGTGTGATCGTAATTGGAGGCGATGGCAGTTTTATCGAAGCTGCAAGGATTCTGCATGACAGGGATGTTCCGATGCTTGGGGTAAATATGGGAACACTCGGTTATCTGACAGAAGTAGAGCTTGCAGATCTGGACGAATCCATTGAGAAGCTATTGAGAGGAGAATATACGCTGGAATCCAGAATGATGCTGGAAGCAGTATACGGAGCGTCTGTAAAGGACGTTGCACTGAATGATATTGTCGTATCAAGAAACGGTGGAATTCGCATCATTCATTTCCGTATATGGGTAAATGGAGAATTGCTGAACTGCTATGAAGCGGACGGAATCATTATCTCGACACCGACCGGCTCTACCGCATACAATCTCTCTGCGGGCGGACCGATCGTAGAACCGACAGCATCGCTGCTTGTAGTCACACCGATCTGTTCGCATGCACTGAATACGAGCAGTGTGATTTTATCCGGTGAAGATGAGATTGAGATTGAGATCGGAGAAGGCAGAAACGGTACAGAAGAGGAAGTGCTGGTATCCTTTGACGGAACCCAGATGCTTATGATGCATACAGGAGAGCGGATTACCATCCGCAGATCCGCTACCAGAACAGAGATCTTAAGACTGAATAAAGTCAGTTTTCTGGAAACATTGCGTAGAAAAATGAAAGGAAATTAATGGTCATGAAAGTAAACAGACATGCGAAAATTATTGAACTGATTAGTAAATTTCAGATCGAGACGCAGGAAGAACTTGCAGATCATCTGAATAAGGAAGGATTCAAAGTTACGCAGGCAACGGTGTCACGGGATATCCGTGATCTGAAGTTGACAAAAGTTCCGTCTGAAAATGGAAAGCAGTGTTATGCAATCCATCAGGGGACGGAAAATGGCATGAGTGAAAAATATATCCGTATTCTAAGAGACGGATATGTATCTATGGACATGGCACAGAATATTCTTGTGATCAAAACAGTTGCAGGAATGGCAATGGCAGTATGTGCTGCGCTGGATGCAATGAAATGGACAGAGATTGTCGGAAGTATTGCGGGGGATGATACGATCATGTGTGCAGTCAGAAGTGTGGAAGATACTGTGAAAGTGATGGATAAGATTCGAAAAATTGTCTTGTAGGAGGCTGCATGTTACAACGTTTATATGTGAAAAATCTTGCATTGATCGATGAGATCGAAGTAGAGTTAAAAGACGGACTGAATATTCTGACCGGTGAGACAGGAGCAGGTAAATCTATTATTTTAGGATCTGTCAATCTGGCGCTTGGAGCCAGATACAGCAAAGATATGCTCCGCAAAGGAGCAGAATATGGATTTGTTGAATTGAATTTTCAGATTGAAAATGCAAAGCAACTGCACAGGCTGAAAGAACTGGATGTCTACCCGGAAGATGGAATGGTAGTTCTCTCCAGACGTCTGATGGAAGGCAGAAGTGTAAGCCGGATCAATGGAGAGACTGTGACGATGACACTTTTAAAAGAAGTGGCATCGGTGCTGATAGACATTCACGGACAGCACGAGCATCAGTCACTTCTCTACAAGAAGAATCATCTGGCAATTGTGGATGCATTTGCCAAGGATGAAATCAGTGAACTGAAAAAAAAGATAACTGAAAACTACCGGGAGTACCGGAGCTGGATGAAAGAACTGGAAGAGGCAGATCAGGATGAGGCGTCCAGAGCCAAAGAGCTTTCTTTCCTGCAGTTTGAAACGGAAGAGATCGAAAAGGCAGAGCTTCGTGAAGGGGAAGATGTAGAGCTGGAGACGGCTTATCGTTTTATAGTCAACAGTAAGAAGCTCGCAGACGGGGCGGCAGAGGCCTATGCATTTACCAGCCAGGAAGAAGGAAATGCAAGCGAAAGCTTAAGCCGGGCAATCCGTGCACTTGGAGAAATCCGCGATTACGATGATACCGTGCAGGGACTTTTTGACCAGTTGTCGGAGATTGACAGTCTGTTAAATGATTTCAACAGAGATTTGTCTGAATACAGGGATTCCTGTGAATGTTCCGAAGAGGAACTTTATGAGACGGAACAGAGACTCAACGAGATCAATCATCTCAAATTAAAATATGGCAGTCAGATTTCGGATATTCTGTCATATTATGATGAGCAGCAGGAGAAAATAAAGAAGTTGGAAGACTATGAAAATTACATTCGCAGTTTGAATGAAAACTGTCAGAAAGCAAAAGAAAAGATGGAAAAGACAGCTGGAAAATTGTCTGAAATCCGCAGAAAACAGGCAAAAACGCTGGAGAAATCTATTGGGGAGAGCTTAAAAGAGCTGAACTTCGCAGATGTAAAATTTGAGATTCAGTTTCGCACTCTTGATGCATGTACTCCGGCAGGAATGGATGAAGTGGAATTCATGATTTCAATGAATCCGGGACAGCCGGTAAGACCACTTACGAATGTTGCATCTGGTGGCGAATTGTCGCGCATTATGCTGGCGATCAAAACCGTGCTGGCGGACAAAGATGACACAGAGACATTGATCTTTGATGAGATTGATGTAGGAATCAGCGGGCGCACTGCACAGAAAGTTTCCGAGAAAATGGCACTGATCGGAAGGAATCATCAGGTCATTTGTATTACACATCTTGCGCAGATAGCAGCGATGGCAGATCACCATTTCATGATTGAGAAGACAGTCGGCAATCTGGATACGACAACCGGGATCCACGAGCTTACTGAAGAAGAGTCGGTGGAAGAACTGGCAAGAATCTTAGGTGGGGCAAAAATTACAGATGCAGTCAGAGAAAATGCAAAAGAAATGAAGACACTTGCAAGACAGATGAAAGCATAGAATTGAAAAAGAAACATATACTAAGATGGATATTACATTTGTGATATCCATCTTTATTTATGTTATGAATTATGGCGATAAGTGCTGATATACGAATCGGACAGGAGTCAGCCTGCTCGATTTATTATAAATGGGAAAGGGCGAAAACTATGCGGAAATACTGGTGGCGTAAAATGTGGATCATAATACTTGTTTTTGTATTGTCAGTAGGTGGCAGCTATTCTTATATCCGATTAAGACAGAAAGATTTTGAAAAGGAGGTAAATGCCAGTCCGATGGACAAGAAGCTGGTGATACCTGGCGGGATGCCAATCGGTATTTATCTGGAGACAAAAGGTGTTATGGTGCTTGGAACAGATGCAATTGAGCGTGAGGACGGTGTGAAAGAGAATCCCTCCAGTCATCTTGTAAAGGCAGGAGATTATATTCAGAAGGTCAATAATGCAACAGTAAAGACTAAAAATGAACTGATCGAAGAGATGAAAAAACTGAAAGAAGAGGAAGTTGTCCTTACAATCCGGCGGAACCGTGAAAATATCCGGATTAAAACAAAAGCAGTCAGGGATGTAAAAAAAGAATACAAGCTCGGAATCTGGGTGAGAGATAATGCACAGGGACTTGGGACAATCACGTATCTGGATGCGGACAGCCATTTCGGAGCGCTCGGTCATGGTATTCATGATGTAGATACGAATAAGCTTTTAAGTATTTCAGAAGGCAGGGTGTATGCGACGAGTATTCGCGATATCCAGAAAGGAAAATACGGAACACCCGGCGGCATGGAAGGAATCATTGTTTACAATAACTACAATATCCTTGGAAAAATCAGTGAGAATACGGAAAATGGAATTTTTGGAAAAGTCGAACGGATTGATACGCTTTTTACGGAACAGAAGCCGGTAGAAACGGCAAAAAAAGAAGAGATCCGAAAAGGAAAAGCAAAGATCCGCTGTGCTGTAGAAGGAAAAGTCAAAGAGTATGAGGTGCGTATTCTGGAGATCAATACAAAAGCGAAAGAAGCAAATAAAGGAATACTTCTGGAAGTGACAGATCCGGAACTTCTGAAAGTGACAGGTGGCATTGTCCAGGGAATGAGTGGAAGCCCATTACTGCAAAATGGAAAAATTGTGGGTGCGGTGACACATGTACTGGTTAATAATCCGACAAAAGGTTACGCAATTTTCATAGAAAATATGCTCTCCCGGTAGAACATGGAAAATGAATGGAAAATGCAGTCGTAAACCGTCAGATTTTTACGACATTAAATTCTTGATTTACATTTTGGCACTCTTTATAATGACAATTAACAAAAAGAAAGAACCTGTGACAAACGGAAAGGGGGCATTTCGAGCAATGAATGAGATAAACGTAGCAATTGCTGATGATAATGAGAGAATTTTGGATTTACTTGGCGATATGATTGATGCGGATAAGGAATTGAAGCTGGTCGGAAAAGCCAACAATGGAGAAGATGCCTATGAAATGATCAGGCAGAAACAGCCGGATGTAGTATTACTGGATCTGATCCTTCCGAAGATGGATGGATTAAGTGTTATGGATCAGGTAAACAATGATCAGGAATTAAGAAAGCATCCGGATTTTATTGTGATCACGGCAATCGGACAGGAACGGATCACGGAAGATGCTTTCAAGAAAGGGGCAAGTTATTATATCCTGAAACCGTTCCACAACGATACGGTGATAAAAAGGATAAAAAATGCCGGAGAGAATATGACAAAAAATATAAAGCCGGTTGCGAAAGAAGGCGGTGTGCTTCCGGCACAGCCACAGATGCAGCTTGAAAACCGGGTAACAGATATGATCCATGAAATCGGAATCCCGGCGCATATCAAAGGGTATCATTACCTTAGAGATGCGATCATCATGGCAGTGGAAGATATGGATGTGCTAAATGCAATCACAAAAGTGCTGTATCCGACAGTTGCTAAGATGCATCAGACAACAGCAAGCCGCGTAGAGCGTGCAATCAGACATGCGATCGAGGTCGCATGGAGCAGAGGCAAACTGGATACACTGGATCATCTGTTTGGATATACGGTGAGCACTGGAAAGGGGAAACCGACAAATTCAGAGTTCATAGCACTGATCGCAGATACGATTCGATTGGAATATAAGAACAGATAACACTTTTCTTCCTGACAAAAATACGATATAATGATTGTATATCGTGGATCGAGAGGAAGGGAAGCAATATGAAAAAAATACTATTTGTAGCTTCAGAGTCAGTACCATTTATCAAGACAGGTGGATTAGCCGATGTAGTTGGATCACTGCCAAAGTATTTTGATAAAGATAAATATGATGTACGTGTTATGTTACCGAAGTACATGTGTATGAAAGAGACATGGAAAGAGAAGATGGAATACGTCACACATTTTTATATGGATCTGAACTGGAGAAAACAATATGTAGGAATTCTTCAGATGAAATATGAGGGAATCCTTTTTTATTTCATAGATAACGAATATTACTTTAATGGTTTCGCGCCATATGGAGATACCTATACAGATGTTGAGAAGTTCGCATTCTTCTCAAAAGCAGTTTTAAGTGCACTGCCGCTTATTGATTTCAGACCGGATATCATTCACTGTCATGACTGGCAGACAGGACTCGTTCCGGTATACCTTGATAATTTCCGCTATGGTAATGAGTGGTATAGAGGAATCAAGACGATCATGACCATTCACAATCTGAAGTTTCAGGGCACATGGGATACGAAGCGGATTCGTGACATCACGGGACTGCCACAGTATTATTTCGCGCCGGATAAGCTGGAAGCATATGAGGATGCCAATTATCTGAAAGGTGGAATTGTCTATGCAGATCGGATCACAACCGTAAGCAATACTTATGCAGAAGAGATTAAGATGCCATTCTATGGAGAACGCCTGGACGGTCTGATGAATGCAAGAGCGAACTGTCTGTCCGGTATTGTGAACGGAATCGATTATGAGGATTATAATCCGAAGACAGATCCAAGCATTGTGAAGAACTATGATGTATCGAATTTCCGGAGAGAGAAAATCAAGAACAAGACAGCGCTTCAGGAAGAACTGAATCTGGAGAAGAACCATAAGACGATGATGATCGGTATCGTTTCCAGACTGACTGACCAGAAAGGCTTTGACCTGGTAGCATATGTGATGGACGAGCTCTGTCAGGATGCTGTGCAGATCGTGGCACTCGGTACTGGCGAAGAACAGTATGAGAATATGTTCCGTCATTTTGCATGGAAGTATCCGGATAAAGTATCTGCGAATATTTATTATTCCGAAGAGATGTCGCATAAAGTATATGCATCCTGTGATGCATTCCTGATGCCGTCACTCTTTGAACCATGCGGACTGAGTCAGCTTATGAGCTTAAGATACGGAACAGTTCCGATCGTAAGAGAGACCGGAGGACTGAAAGATACTGTAGAAGCATATAATGAATATGAAAAGACAGGAACTGGATTCAGCTTTATGAATTATAATGCACATGAGATGCTTGGAACAATCCGCTATGCAGAACGTATCTATTATGATAAGAAGAGAGACTGGAATAAGATTGTAGAACGTGGCATGAAACGGGACTTTTCATGGAAGAATTCTGCAAAACAGTATGAAGACTTATATGAAAGCATGTAGAAGTTTGCAGGAGCATAGATCATGAAACATTCACAGGTATCATAGTGAATGAGTTCTAACCACAATATTATATAATAATGTATTAAAAAGAGAAAACATCCTTTCTGTTCATATGAATGAATATGAATGAGAAGGATGTTTTTCTTGCATTTTATGCAAATTTGTTTTATCGTATATAATAAAGCCTTTATAGGAATAATTATATATTTACATAGAAGGAAAAGGAGATTATATGAAGATTAAAGACATTTTAAAAGAAAAGACACCACACATATCTTTTGAAGTATTTCCACCGAAGACAGATGCCGGATTTGCAAGTGTATTATCTGCTACGGATCAGATTGGTGCATTAAAACCATCTTACATGAGTGTAACTTATGGAGCAGGTGGAGGAACCAGCAAGAATACGGTAAATATTGCATCACATATCAAGGACGACTTGGGACTTACCAGTCTGGCGCATCTGACATGCGTTTCTTCTACAAAAGAACATGTAGCACGCGTAATTGACGAGTTGAAGAAGAATAATATTGAAAATGTTCTGGCACTCCGTGGGGATATTCCGAAGGAATCTGAATTTCCACTTCCGAATCATTACAGATATGCATATGAGCTGGTTGAAGAGATCAAAAGCAAGGGTGATTTCTGCATCGGAGCTGCATGCTATCCGGAAGGTCATGTGGAAGCAGAACATAAGAAAGATGACATTTATAATCTGAAGAAAAAAGTAGACTGCGGTGTGGATTTCCTTACAACACAAATGTTTTTTGATAATACAATTTTCTACAATTTCTTATATAGAATCCGTGAAATCGGAATTACGGTTCCGGTTGTGCCAGGAATTATGCCGGTAACAAAAGGCAACCAGATGAAGAGAATCAGTGAGATGTCCGGAACAGTGCTGCCACAGAGATTCCGTGATGTACTGGATCGCTTCGGCGAAGATCCGAAAGCAATGCAGCAGGCCGGTATTGCATATGCAACCGATCAGATTATTGATCTGTTTGCAAATGGAATCAATCATGTGCATGTATATTCTATGAATAATCCGGCAGTAGCAACAGCAATTATGCACAATTTATCTGATATCGTAAAAAACGGATAGGTGTGATAGTGAATGAATAACAGAACCAAAGAAGCAATTCGCTATCTTGGATATGGAAGACAGGAAGCGGATGAACAGACGCTTGGATTGGTGGCAGATGCGTTCAGAGAACTGGATGAAACTGCGAAACCGAGAAGCATATATCGTACATTTGAACTTCAGTGGAAGCAGACAGATACGATCCGGATAGAGATGATGGAAATACATAGCAGGAATCTTTCAAAGAATCTGAAAGGCTGCCGTCAGGTCGTTCTGCTGTGCGGGACACTGGGGATTGAAGTGGACTATCTCATTAAGAGATATTCTTATACGGAAATGGCAAAAGCTGTTGTAATGCAGGCGTGTGCAGCAGCACTGTTAGAAGAGTATTTGGATGAGAGGCAGGAAGAGATACGCACAGAGATGGAAAAACAGGACTTGTATCTGCGCCCGCGATTCAGCCCGGGATACGGTGATTTTTCCATTCTTCACCAGCGAGAGATTTTAACATTGATGGAGGCATCGAAGAAGATTGGTCTGACGATGACAGAAAGCAGTATGCTCACACCGACAAAATCAGTAACCGCTTTGATCGGTCTTAGTACGACGCAGGAGAACTGTCATCAGAAAGGTTGCGAGGTCTGTGGAAAGAAGGACTGCATTTATCGCAGAGAATCATAGAAAATCAAAGATAAAGGAGCAAGAATATGCTATTAGACAGGCTGGGGAAAGAGCTTTTGTTTTTTGATGGAGGAACAGGAACTCTTTTGCAGGAAAATGGATTAAAACCGGGAGAACTTCCGGAAACATGGAGCATTGAGCATCCAGATACAATGGTTCAGATTCATAAAAAATATTATGAATCTGGAAGCGATATTGTACTGAGTAATACATTTGGCGCAAATGCATTGAAGTTTCACGATTCGCAGTATTCATTGGAAGCGATTGTGAATGCTTCTGTTGCAAATTTAAAGAAAGCGGCAGAAGAAGGTGTTACGGATGGAAGAGAAGTGTATGCAGCACTTGATATCGGACCGACCGGTAAATTATTAAAACCAATGGGAGATCTGGACTTTGAGGATGCCTATAATGCATTTAAAGAAGTTACCATTTATGGAGAAAAAGCCGGTGCAGACCTGATCCACATTGAGACAATGAGCGATACTTATGAGGTGAAAGCGGCAATACTGGCTGCAAAAGAGAATACATCACTACCTGTATTTGCAACGATGATCTTTGATGAAAAAGGAAAACTTCTCACAGGTGGAGATGTTCCGTCTGTAGTTGCGATGCTGGAAGGGCTCCGCGTAGATGCACTCGGTATTAACTGTGGTATGGGACCGGAACAGATGATGCCGATCCTTGATGAGATTTTAAAATATACTTCCGTTCCGGTCATTGTCAAGCCTAACGCCGGACTTCCGAAACAGAAGGACGGAGAAGTTTATTATGATGTAGATCCGGAAGAATTTTCCGAATATATGATAAAGATTGTTGAGAAAGGCGCTGCTGTAATTGGAGGCTGTTGCGGTACAACACCGGAGCATATCCGCCAGATGATTGCAAGCGTGAAAGCATCCGATGCATGGAGCAGAAGAAAACTGCCGGAAGTTTGTGAGAGAACGATCGTATCTTCCTACGGAAAAGCAGCATTTTTAGGTGAGAAGCCGCTGATCATCGGAGAGCGTATCAATCCAACCGGTAAGAAAAAGTTTAAACAGGCGCTCAAAGATCACGACATGGATTATATTCTGCGTGAAGCGATTTCCCAGCAGGATCATGGAGCACATATCCTGGATGTCAATGTCGGACTTCCGGATATTGATGAAGTAGAGATGATGCGTGAAGTTGTCATGAACCTGCAGAGTATTACAAGCCTGCCACTTCAAATCGATACAGTTGACCAGCAGGCAATGGAAGCCGCTATGCGTATCTATAACGGAAAACCGATGGTAAACTCCGTGAATGGAAAGCAGGAGTCCATGGATCAGGTATTCCCGCTGATCAAAAAGTATGGCGGAGCAGTAGTAGCGCTGACAATTGATGAAGACGGGATTCCACAGACAGTTGAAAAACGTGTGGAGATTGCCGGAAAGATCATTACAGAAGCAGCAAAATATGGCATCCCGAAGAAAGATATTGTTATCGATGTTCTTACAATGACGATCAGTTCAGAACCGGAAGGCGCCCGGATTACATTGGAATCTCTGAGAAAAGTCAGGGAGATATATGGAGTCTGTACGGTGCTTGGAGTATCGAATATTTCATTCGGACTTCCATACCGCCCGGCAGTCAATTCCAATTTCTACACAATGGCAATGCAGAACGGTCTGAGTGCAGGAATTATCAATCCTCTGTCAGAAGATATGATGCGTTCATACTATTCTTATTGTGCATTGATGAACTATGATGAGAACTGTGAAGAATATATCAGACAATACGGAAGCGTAAAGGCAGACAAACCTGTTGCCAAAGATACGCAGATTACGCTCAAGAGTGCAATTGAAAAAGGCTTAAAAGAAGAAGCGCATCATGCAGCCTATGAGCTTGTAAAGACGATGGCGCCGCTTGATATTATCAATGAGGAGATGATTCCGGCTTTAGACGGAGTTGGAAAAGGATTTGAAAAAGGTACGGTATTCCTTCCGCAGCTCTTGATGAGTGCAGATGCCGCTAAGATTGCATTTGCGGTATTGAAGGATGAACTGGCAAAGAGCGGCACAGAAGAAGAGGAAAAAGACAAGATCATTCTTGCAACTGTAAAAGGAGATATTCACGATATAGGCAAGAATATCGTGAAAGTACTTCTTGAAAATTACAGCTTTGATGTTCTGGATCTTGGAAAAGATGTACCGCCGGAATTGATTGTTGAGACAGCAGTAAAAGAAGATATTAAACTGGTTGGATTAAGTGCGCTTATGACGACAACTGTAGTCAGCATGGAAGAAACGATTAGACAGCTCAACAAAGAAAAGCCGGATTGTAAAGTTATGGTAGGCGGTGCAGTCCTAAATCAGGATTATGCAGACCAGATCCATGCAGATTTCTATGGAAAAGATGCAATGCAATCCGTATACTATGCACAGAAAGTATTCGGACGGGAATAGACAGATAAGAAGATTCATAACAATAGAGCAAACATAAAACAAGTCACAGCTAGGAGGAAGAAACATGGCATTAATATTACCTGAAAAATATGACCCTCATCTTTCGGTAAGAGAGACGCAGGAAGCAATCAAGTACATTCGCGACACATTTCAGAAAGAATTTGGAAAAGAGATGAATCTGGAAAGAATTTCAGCGCCTCTTTTCGTTACAAAGAAGAGCGGACTGAATGACAATTTGAATGGCGTGGAGCGTCCGGTACAGTTTGATATTGCAGGGATCAAAGGAGAAGATGTAGAAGTTGTACAGTCTCTTGCAAAATGGAAACGTATGGCCCTTCATGAATATGGCTTCAAACCAGGCGAAGGACTTTATACAAATATGAATGCAATCCGCCGCGATGAAGAACTGGATAATCTTCATTCCTGTTATGTTGACCAGTGGGACTGGGAGAAAGTAATTACAAAAGAAGAGCGTACAGTTGAGACATTAAAAGATACCGTGCGTACAATTTTCAAAGTGATCAAACATATGGAGCATGAAGTATGGTATAAGTATCCACAGGCAGTGAAACATCTGCCGGACGGAGTGACGTTTATCACTTCCCAGGAGCTGGAAGACCGTTATCCGGATAAGACACCAAAAGAACGAGAAAATCTGATTACGAAAGAATACGGTTGTGTATTTGTTATGCAGATCGGTGACAAGCTGGCAAGCGGGGAGCCGCATGATGGTCGTGCACCGGATTATGATGACTGGCAGTTAAATGGAGATATCCTATTCTGGTTTGAAAATCTGAACTGTGCACTGGAGATTTCCAGCATGGGTATCCGTGTAGATGAGAAATCTCTTGCAGAACAACTAAAAAAAGCCGGATGTGAGGAACGCAAAGAACTGCCGTATCATAAGATGCTTTTAAATGGAGAATTGCCGTATACGATCGGTGGAGGTATCGGTCAGTCAAGACTTTGTATGCTGCTTCTGGATCGTGCCCATGTTGGAGAGGTTCAGGCAAGTATCTGGCCGGAAGAAATGAAAAAGACATGCAAAGAGCATAATATCGTATTACTGTAAGTTGTATTTAATTCTGTACATGTGGGAATATTGACACTGTATTAACGATTTTTTATACTTAAAGGAGTTTATGAGAAATTCTATTAGGAAAGAGAATCAGGAGGATGTGTCAATATGATCAGAGGATTAGATACGACAGTCAAACGTTTGAGACGGAAAGTATTCGAAGAAGTTGCAAGACTTGGCTTCGAGGCAAATGATGAGACGCTTTGTGACGACATGGAAGCAATTCCATATGCTATGGTGAATGAAGAAAGCCCTGTTTACAGGGACAGCATTTACAGAGCCAGAGCAGTTGTCAGGGAGCGTCTTCGTCTTGCTATGGGATTGTCACTCCGTCCGGAGAACAAACCGGTTCATCTGACTGCCGGTGTGGAGGCAAGTAATATTTCGGACAAATACTATGAGCCGCCGCTTATGCAAGTCATACCGTCAGCGTGTGCAGCATGTGAGGAACGTGGATATGAAGTGAGCAATATGTGTAAGGGCTGTCTGGCACATCCGTGTATGGAAGTCTGTCCGAAGAGTGCGATTTCCATGGTAAATGGTAAATCTCACATTGACCAGGAAAAATGCATCAAGTGTGGAAAATGCAAATCCGCCTGTCCGTATGACGCAATCTCCTGTAAGGCAAGACCTTGCAAAATGGCATGTGGTGTAGGAGCAATTGAGTCAGATGCTATGGGAAGAGCTTACATTAACAATGATAAATGCGTATCCTGTGGAATGTGTATGGTAAACTGTCCGTTTGGTGCGATTTCTGATAAATCGCAGATTTTCCAGTTAGCGCATGCACTGAAAGATGGTGAAGAGATTGTTGCCGAGATTGCTCCGGCATATGCAGGACAGTTTGGAGATAATATCACGCCGAGAAATCTAAAAGCGGCACTCAAGGAACTTGGTTTCTCGGAATTTTATGAAGTTGCACTTGGGGCAGATATTGGTGCAGTTGCGGAGGCGCATCATTATGTGGAAAAAGTTGTGACAGGAGAACTGCCGTTCCTTCTTACATCTTGCTGTCCGTCATGGGCGATGCTTGCTAAGAAGTATTTTCCGGACCTCATTGATCAGGTATCACAGGAGTTAACGCCGATGGTTGCGACTGCACGTACGATCAAGCAGAAGCATCCGAATGCCAAAGTGGTATTCATCGGACCGTGTGCGGCAAAGAAGCTGGAAGCGATGCGCCGGGATGTGCGAAGTGATGTGGATTTTGTTATTACATTTGAAGAACTGCAGGCAATGTTCGATGCTAAGAATATTGACCTGACACAGTATGAAGCAGAATCGTCTTTCCATGATGCGACCGGAGCAGGAAGAGGGTATGCAGTAGCAGGAGGCGTTGCAGAGGCAATCGAGAAATGTATCCATGAGTATTATCCGGATGTAGAAGTAAATATCGAACATGCGGAAGGACTGGCTGAGTGTAAGAAGATGCTTGCTCTTGCAAAAGCAGGACGCATGAACGGATGCCTGATTGAAGGAATGGGATGCCCAGGAGGATGCGTGGCAGGTGCAGGAACAAATATTCCGGTTCCGAAAGCGCAGAAGAATATCAAAGAATTTGTAAAAGCATCCACGAAAAAACTTCCGCCAAAAGAATTGGCAGAGATTGAATTAAAGTAAAAAAGAAGAAATGTGTAAAGATGCCTGTCGTTGACAAACGGCGGGTATCTTATTATAATTAGGAGATAGTGAGTTTGGAGGAGGAAATTATGCAAAAATACGGAGTAAATGAATTACGTAGAATGTTCCTTGAATTTTTTGAAAGTAAAGGACATTTGGCTATGAAAAGCTTTTCACTGGTGCCGCACAATGACAAGAGTCTGTTGCTTATCAATTCCGGTATGGCGCCGTTAAAACCATATTTTACAGGACAGGAGATTCCACCAAGAAAGAGAGTGACAACCTGTCAGAAGTGTATCCGTACAGGAGATATCGAGAATGTAGGAAAGACTGCAAGACACGGTACGTTCTTCGAGATGCTTGGTAACTTTTCGTTTGGAGATTATTTTAAACACGATGCAATTCACTGGACATGGGAGTTTTTGACAGAAGTTGTAGGTCTTGATCCGGATCGTCTGTATCCATCTGTTTATCTTGAGGACGATGAAGCGTGGAAGATCTGGAATGAAGAGATTGGGATTGCACCGGAGAGAATCTTCAAGTTTGGCAAGGAAGATAACTTCTGGGAGCATGGTTCAGGTCCTTGTGGTCCATGTTCAGAAGTATATTACGACCGCGGTGAGAAATATGGTTGCGGACGTCCGGATTGTACAGTAGGATGTGAATGTGATCGGTACATGGAAATCTGGAATAACGTATTTACACAGTTTGACAATGACGGACACAACAACTACACAGAACTTGAACAGAAGAATATTGATACCGGTATGGGACTGGAGCGTCTTGCATGTATTGTGCAGGATGTAGATTCTATGTTTGATATCGATACAATGAAAGCACTGCGCGACCATGTATGCCGCATTACAGGTGTATCTTATGGAACAAGCGATGAGACAGATGTTTCTCTCCGTGTTATCACGGATCATATCCGTTCTGTCACGTTTATGATCTCTGACGGAATTATGCCGTCCAACAGTGGAAGAGGTTATGTGCTGCGGCGTCTGTTGCGTCGTGCCTGCCGTCATGGACGACTGCTTGGCATTGAGAGAGCATTCCTCGTAGAACTGGCACAGACTGTTATCGATGGTTCCAAGGATGGATATCCGGAACTGGAAGAGAAAAAAGACTTTATTTTCAATGTCATTGCAAAAGAAGAAGCGCAGTTTAACAAGACGATCGATCAGGGACTGTCTATTCTTGCTGACATGGAAGCAGATATGAAAGCAGAAGGTACAACCGTACTTTCCGGAGAGAATGCATTCAAGCTTTATGATACTTATGGATTCCCGGTGGATCTGACAAGTGAGATACTGGAGGAAAAGGGACTGACATATGATAAAGAAGGCTTTGAAAAAGCACAGAAAGAACAGCGCGCGAAGTCCGAAGGAACTTTTGGAACACACAGTTACAGTGGTACAGACGCAAGCGTTTATGATGCGCTTGATCCGGAACTGACAACAGAATTTGTCGGATATGACAATATGGAAGCAGAGTCAGAAGTTACAGCACTTACAAGTGAAGAAGAGATTGTAGATGCACTCTCTGACGGAGAAAAGGGAACGGTCATTGTAGCGAAGACTCCGTTCTACGCAACAAGCGGTGGACAGGAAGCTGATAAAGGTGTGATCCGCAGTGCAGACGGTGAATTTGTAGTAGAAGATGTTGTAAAACTTCTCGGTGGAAAATTCGGACATGTCGGTCATGTGACAAAAGGCATGATCAAAATCGGTGATAAAGTGACACTGGAAGTTGATCGTGAGAACCGTGCACTTGCTGCAAATAACCACAGTGCAACACATCTGTTACAGAAAGCACTCCGCATGGTGCTTGGAACACATGTAGAACAGGCTGGATCTCTGAACAATGCGAACAGACTTCGGTTTGACTTTACGCATTTTTCTGCTATGACAGAAGAACAGCTCAAAGAAGTAGAGGCAATCGTCAACAGAGAAATTCGTAATCATCTTCCGGTTGTTGTGCGCAACATGCCGATCGAGGAAGCAAAAAAGACAGGAGCAGCGGCTCTGTTTGGTGAAAAATACGGAGATATTGTACGTGTTGTCAGCATGGGAGATTTCTCTATTGAGTTCTGTGGTGGTACACATGTGGCAAATACCGGTGATATCATGGCATTTAAGATCCTTTCCGAGTCCGGTGTCGCAGCCGGTGTGCGCCGTATTGAAGCACTGACTTCCAAAGGACTGATGGATTATTACGAGGAACAGGAGCAGAAGCTTCACGAAGCTGCGAAGATGTTGAAGACAACTCCGGATAATATGGAAGAGAAGATCAGTCATCTGCAGGCTGAGAATAAGGCATTAAAGAGCGAAGTGGAGAGCCTGAAGGGCAAGCTTGCCAAAGATGCTATAGGTGATGTGATGAATCAGGTGACAGAGGTTGTCGGTGTGAAACTGCTCGCCGCAAAGGTAGAAGGCGTGGATATGAACGGACTCCGTGATCTTGGTGACCAGTTAAAAGACAAGCTTGGCGAAGGTGTTGTTGTGCTTGTATCGGCTACAGATGGTAAAGTCAGCCTGATGGCTATGGCTACCAAAGGAGCAATTGATAAAGGCGCACATGCAGGTAATCTGATCAAGGCTTGTGCATCATGCGTTGGCGGTGGTGGTGGTGGCCGCCCGAATATGGCCCAAGCTGGGGGCAAGAAGCCGGAAGGCATGAATGATGCACTCACAAAAGCGAAAGAAGTACTGGCTGAACAGCTTGCATAAGTGCACTTTAGAAGTATGAAAATACGCAGATAATAGTACAATAAAATACAATGAAAATAAAGAAAGATACATTTTCTACAAAAAAGTGAAAATGTATCTTTCTTTTTTATAGATAATAACTATAATGACTGTTGCAATTGCCTATAAATAACAGAAAAGTTAAAAAATAAACAATTATTGACAGATAATTTAAGGGCTGTTACAATAAGCCTGTCAAAATAAAAGAAAAGTGATCGGGTGATGAACCTAAGAGAGGTTATTAGCAATAAGCAATAGCGCCGAAGGGGCAAGAAGTAATTCGAAACTCTCAGGCAGAAGAATTGGGTTCGGACGAAGCTCTGAAAGAAAGCAGACAGGGAGGCAGAAAGTCCTGAAATAGGATATGTCTCTTATTTTTTTGCTCCGACAAACTTTTAACGGAACAAGACCCGCTGACAGAGCAGTTCATGATGAGAAAAAAGGAGGATTTTTATCATGGAATTAAAAACGCCACTCTATGATGCACATGTGAAGGCAGGAGGTAAGATCGTACCATTTGGAGGTTACCTTCTTCCGGTACAGTATGAAGCAGGTGTAATCAAAGAACATATGGCTGTTCGTACTCAGGCAGGACTATTTGATGTATCTCATATGGGAGAAGTTTTATGCGAAGGAAAGGATGCACTTGCAAATATCCAGATGATACTGACGAATAACTTTGACAATATGGTGGATGGACAGGCAAGATACAGTCCGATGTGTAATGAACATGGCGGAACAGTAGACGATCTGATTGTTTACAAACATTCCGATGATCATTACTTTATTGTTGTCAATGCAGCAAACAAAGATAAAGATTATCAGTGGATGTTAAATCATCAGTTTGGAGAAGTCAAATTTACAGACGTATCTGCTCAGTATGCACAGCTTGCACTGCAGGGACCAAAAGCAATGGATATCTTAAGAAAGCTGACAGCAGAAGAGAACATTCCTCAGAAATACTACCATGCAGTATTCGACACAGAAGTAGCCGGAATCCCATGTATCATTTCCAAGACAGGATACACAGGTGAGGATGGAGTAGAATTATATCTGCCAAGCGAGTATGCAGAGAAGATGTGGGATACACTTCTTGAAAATGGAAAAGAAGAAGGACTTATCCCGTGTGGTCTTGGAGCAAGAGATACACTTCGTATGGAAGCAGCAATGCCACTTTACGGTCACGAGATGGATGATGATGTTTCACCGCTGGAGACAGGACTTGGATTCGCAGTGAAGATGAAAAAAGATGACTTCATCGGTAAGAAAGCTCTGGAAGAACATGCAGAACTAACGAGAAAGAGAGTAGGCCTGGAAGTTATTGGAAGAGGAATCATCCGTGAACATCAGGATGTATATGCAGACGGCAAAGTGATCGGACATACAACATCCGGTACAAAAGGTCCTTTCATTGACAAGGCTGTCGGAATGGCATTACTGGAAACTGACTATACAGATGTCGGAACAAAATTACAGGTGGATGTCAGAGGACGTATGATTGATGTACAAGTTGTAGCACTTCCGTTCTATAAGAGAGCAAAATAAATATAAGGATGCCAGGGAAAAGGTCTGAAACCGAGGGTATCACAAACAGGGGCATATTATATCATAAAAGAAAAGGAGATTAAAACAATGGAATTAAGAGCAGAATTAAAGTATTCAAAATCACACGAGTGGATAAAAGAGGATGGAGACGTAAGCGTGATCGGATTAACAGATTATGCACAGTCTGAATTAGGAGATCTTGTATTTATAAACCTTCCGGAAGTTGGAGATGAAGTAACAGTCGGAGAAGCATTCGCAGATGTTGAGTCTGTAAAAGCAGTATCTGATGTATTCTCACCGGTTTCAGGTGTTGTAACAGAGATCAACGAAGAACTGTTAGATGCTCCGGAATCTATCAACGAAGCACCTTATGATGCATGGTTTGTAAAAGTTGGTGAAGTAAAAGAGACAGAAGAACTGTTAGATGCTGACGCATACAAAGCATTTGTAGAAAGCGAAGAGGCTTAATACATAAGAATGTGAAGAAAGGCGGTGGATAAAGAACATGGGTAGTTATGTTCCAAACACATTAGATGAGCGAAAAGCGATGCTGAATGAAATCGGATATGAGAGCATCGATGATTTATTCCGCCACATCCCGGAGCAGGTTAAGATCCAGGGCGGCTTAGATATTCCGGAAGGAATGTCAGAGATGGAAGTTCTGAAAAAGATGAAAGAAATCGCAAAGAAAAATAAAGTATTTCCGACAATTTTCCGTGGTGCAGGCGCATACAGACACTATATTCCGGCTATGGTAAACAATGTCATTTCAAAAGAAAATTTACAGACTGCATATACACCGTATCAGGCAGAAATCAGTCAGGGAATTCTGCAATCCATTTTTGAGTATCAGACAATGATGGCAGATCTTACAGGAATGGATGTATCCAATGCATCTGTTTATGACGGAGCTACGGCAGCAGCAGAGGCGGTTGCAATGTGTGCTGACAGAAAACGTAAGAAAGCATTTGTTTCAGCAACAGTAATGCCAAGTGTGTTAGAAGTTATTAAAACATATTGCTTCGGTAACGAATTAGAAATCAAAGTAATTCCGGAAAAAGACGGAGTGACAGATATTGATTATCTGAAAGAACATATTGATAAACAGGTAGCATGTGTGCTGATCCAGCATCCAAATTATTATGGAAGTTTGGAAGATGCACAGACAATCGGCGAAGTGGCACACGAGGCAGGCGCTAAATACGTTATGAGTGTGAATCCGATTTCTCTTGGAGCACTGAAGACACCAAGAGAGTATGGCGCAGATGTTGCAGTTGGCGACGGACAGCCACTCGGACTTCCAATTGCATTTGGCGGACCATATCTCGGCTTCATGACATGCGTGGAAAGTATGATGAGAAAGCTTCCTGGACGAGTTGTCGGAGAGACAGAAGATCACAATGGAAAGAAAGGCTATGTTCTGACATTACAGGCAAGAGAGCAGCATATCCGACGTGAGAAAGCATCCAGCAACATCTGTTCAAACCAGGCACTTTGTGCACTTGCTGTTGGTGTATATCTTTCCTGCATGGGAAATGAAGGTGTGACAAAAGCAGCCGAGCAGAGCATGTCCAAAGCACATTACATGGCAGAGAAACTTGCGGGAGCAGGATTTAAGGTGGAAAACAAACAGAATTTCTTCCATGAATTTGTAACTGTATCAGATACACCTTCTGAAAAAGTACTGAAGGCACTGGAAGACGAAGACATCCTTGGTGGATATCCACTGGATGACAAGCGGATTCTCTGGTGCTGTACAGAGATGAACACAAAAGAAGAGATCGACAAAGCAGTATCGATCTTAAAGGAGGTGTAGTGGATGCTGATTTTTGAAAAAAGCAAAACAGGAAGAAAATGCCAGAACCTTCCGGAGTGCGATGTACCAGTCGTTACTTTAGATGCAAAAGATAAAAGAGAAGTGAAATTACATCTGCCGGAGCTTTCAGAAGGCGAGCTTAGCAGACATTACACAGAACTGGCAAAGAAATCACATGGTGTGAACGATGGATTCTATCCATTGGGATCCTGTACTATGAAATATAATCCGAGAGTTAATGAAGTGGCAGCAGGATTGGAAGGATTTACAGATATTCATCCGTTACAGCCGACAGAGACTGTGCAGGGATGTCTGGAAGTATTTAAAACACTGGAATCCTATCTGTGCGAGATCGCCGGAATGAAGCGTATGACTTTCCAACCGGCAGCAGGTGCGCATGGAGAGTTTACAGGACTTCTTCTGATCAAAGCATATCATAAAAGCCACGGAGATGAAAAACGTAAAAAGATTATCGTTCCTGATTCTGCACACGGAACGAACCCGGCAAGTGCAGCAATGGCAGGATTTTCAGTAGTGAGTGTTCCTTCAGGACCGGATGGATGCGTAGATATTGAAAAATTAAAAGAAATTGCAGGCGATGATGTAGCCGGGCTTATGCTTACAAACCCGAATACAGTAGGTTTGTTTGACAAGAATATTCTTGAGATTACAAAGATTATTCATGACTGTGGCGGACTCTGCTACTATGACGGAGCAAACTTAAATGCAGTTATGGGAACAGTAAGACCAGGAGATATGGGATTTGATGTTATTCATCTGAATCTTCATAAGACATTCTCAACTCCGCACGGTGGAGGCGGCCCGGGAAGTGGACCGGTAGGATGCAAGGAATTCCTTGTTCCATTCCTTCCATCGATTCTTGTAGAAGGTGAAGACAAACTGGTTGCTGTAAAAGAAAAAGACAGTATTGGTGAGATGAAGAACTTTTATGGAAATTTCCTTGTTGTAGTACGTGCCCTGGCTTATGTTATGACACTTGGAAAAGAAGGAATTCCGGAAGCAAGCAAGAATGCAGTTCTGAACGCTAATTATATGATGAATAAATTAAAAGATCTCTATACAATGGCTTATGATGAAGTGTGCATGCATGAATTTGTTATGAGTCTTGCAGATCTGAAAAAACAGACAGGTGTATCAGCAATGGATATTGCAAAAGGACTTCTCGACTTCGAAATCCATCCACCGACAATGTATTTCCCTCTGATCGTGGACGAAGCATTAATGGTTGAGCCTACAGAGACAGAATCTAAAGAGACAATGGATGAGGCGATTGCAGTATTCCGCAAATTGTATGAGACTGCCGGTGAGGATGCAGAGAGTCTTCATAATGCTCCGATGACAACACCAGTAACAAGAATGGATGAAGTAGGAGCAGCAAGACATCCGATTCTTAGATATCAGTTTGAAGACTAATTAGAATGGCAGGAGAATAATAAAGTGGTTAATAAGTTAACATATATTGAGAGCGAGCAGTATAATCCTTATAAAAACCTGGCAGTGGAAGAATATCTTTTCTTCCACTGTCAAAAAGAAGAATGTATCTTATATCTGTGGCAGAATCAGCATACGGTTGTGATCGGCCGGAATCAGAATGCATGGGCAGAATGTCTGACAGAGAAGCTGGAAAATGAAGGTGGATATCTGGCAAGAAGATTATCCGGCGGCGGCGCAGTCTATCATGATCTTGGTAATCTGAATTTTACTTTCCTTGTAAATAAAGAAAATTATAATGTAGACAGACAGCTTGAAGTTATTCAAAAAGCGGTAGCAAAGTTCGGTGTCTGTACTGAAAAATCCGGAAGAAATGATATTCTAATTAATGGAAGAAAATTTTCCGGAAATGCATTTTACAAAGAAGGTTCACGTTGCTATCATCATGGAACAATCATGTTGGATGTAAAGCTGGATGAGATGTCAAAATATTTGACAGTTTCTAAAGAAAAATTACAGTCCAAAGGTGTAAATTCTGTAAAATCCAGGGTAGTGAATATAAAAGAGCTGGTTCCGGATATTACAGTGGACCGCATGAAAGAAGCGCTTAGAGAAGCATTCGAAGAAGTATATGGCGGGCAGGCTGAAGTGCTGTCAATGGAAAAATCAGAACCGGCTGAGGTTAATAATATTACAGAACGTCTGGGTTCATGGAACTGGAAGTTTGGGCGTAAAATTCCGTTTGACGAGACACTTACACATCGGTTTAACTGGGGACAGATATCACTGGATATGTGTGTGCAGGAAGGTAGGATTGCAGATATTATTGTGTATACAGATGCGTTAAAGCCGGCAATAGCAGAAGAAATTCCAAAATATTTAAAGGGAATCAAGTATAAAAAAGATAATATTTGTACAGAACTTGGGCTGTACTGGTCGGAAGATGACGGTGAAAACCAAATGATGAAAGACATTATTGCCTGGTTAAAAACCGTCGAATGGTAATCAGATTGTAGAGGAGATCGAGAACATGAGTGATAAATTTGATGTAATTGTTGTCGGAGGAGGACCGGGTGGCTATGTGGCTGCAATCAAGGCAGCAAAAGAAGGCATGCAGGTTGCGCTGGTAGAGAATGTCCGTGTTGGAGGAACATGCCTGAACCGCGGCTGTATTCCGGCAAAAGCAATGATTCATGCATCCTCTCTGTACAGAGAGATGAAGGAAGCAGAAAAATTTGGTGTGTCGGCATCCGATGTTTCTTTTAATTACAGTAAGATTCTGGAATACAAACAGGGAACAACCGATCAGCTTGTTCAGGGCATCGAGCAGCTCTTAAAAGCGAACGGAGTAACACTTGTATCCGGACATGGAACATTGCTTGGAAGTCATAGAGTACAGGTGGAAGGGAAAGAAATACAGGTACTTGAAGCTAGAAATATTATTCTTGCAGCAGGAAGTAAACCATTTATGCTTCCACTTCCTGGAATGGATCTTAAGGGGGTATTATCCAGTGATGAATTATTCAAGCTGGAAGAAATGCCGGAAAGTCTCGTAATTATTGGCGGCGGAGTTATCAGTGTCGAGTTCGCAACTGCATTTTCAGCACTCGGATGTAAAGTAACGATTCTTGAGGCAATGCCAAGACTTGTACCGAATATGGACAAAGAGATTTCACAGAGCCTTAAGATGCTGCTGAAAAAGAGAGATATTGATGTGCATACATCTGCCGGCGTACAGTCCGTAGAGGAAAGAGACGGCGCATACGTTTGCAAATATACCGAAAAGGAGAAAGAATGCGAAGCATCTGCCCAGTATGTTCTCTGCGCAGTCGGACGTATTCCAAATACAGAAGGATTGTTTGCGGAAGATGCTGTGCCGGAGATGGAAAGAGGTAGAATCGTTGTAGATGAACATTTCAAGACCAGCATCCCGGGAGTGTATGCGATCGGTGATCTGATCAAGGGAATGCAGTTAGCACATACAGCAAGTGCACAGGGGGTGGTTGTAATCGAATATTTGAACGGAAAAGATCCATCCATTGATTTGTCAGTTGTGCCGGGCTGTGTATATACAGAGCCAGAGATTGCTTCGGTAGGTATAACAGAGGATGATGCGAAGGCAGCGGAAATTCCGGTAAAAACAGGTAAGTTCATTATGAGCGCCAACGGAAAATCATTAATCACAAAAGAAGAGAGAAGTTTTATTAAAATTGTTGTAAATGAAGAGACAGATGTTGTTCTCGGAGCACAGATGATGTGTGCACGTGCAACAGATATGATCGGCGAGATCGCAACAGCAGTTGCAAATAAAATGACAGTAGCGCAGCTGTTAAAAGGAATGCGCGCACATCCGACTTACAATGAAGGTATTGGGGAGGCACTGGAAGAGTTGGAAGGTGGAGCAATCCATATTGCACCAAAAAAGAAAAAATAAGATAAAAATTAACAGGAATTCATCCAAATAGAAGAAATTTAGTTGCAACAGACAGCACTTTAAAATATAATGAAAAAAGTGCCGAAAGCTGAATTTCCAATATCATCTTCCGGCTATTGGGGAAATGCATAAAAAGGCAGGAGGAATGAAGGATGATGCTGGAGAAGAAAACAACAGAATTTTTGAATGTTCTTTCTTCTTCTGCACCCGTTCCAGGCGGCGGAGGAGCTTCCGCCGCTGTTGGTGCTTTTGGGGCTGCACTTGGCATGATGGTTGCCAATCTGACAGTCGGAAAGAAAAAGTATGCGGATGTAGAAGCAGAAATGATTGAGATATGTGGAAGATTAGAGAAGATCAGAGATCGTCTTATTGTGCTTACAGATGAGGATGCAAAAGCATTTGAACCATTGTCAAAAGCATATGGACTTCCGAAGAATACGCCGGAGGAGAAGGCGGAGAAAGAGCGGATCCTGGAGCAGGCTTTGTACGAGGCAAGTCTGACTCCGATGGAGATCATGAAAACAGTTCTGGAATCCATGAAACTTCTGGAGATACTGGGAGAGAAGGGCAGCCGCATCGCGATCAGTGATGTCGGTGTTGGAATCCTGTTTGCGCAGGCGGCACTGGAGGGTGCTTCACTGAATGTATTTATCAATACAGGTCTAATGAAGAACGCGGAACGTGCCTGCGAACTGAATGAAACTGCAAACCGGCTTATTGCTGAGGGGCAGGCATACAAAGAAAGAATTTATGCCGGTGTCTGTGTCCAGCTTAAAAGTTAATACGGAGGAGAAGGCTATGAGTACAGTAATGCTTGGAACAGAAGTGGCGAAGACCATGAAGGAAGAGCTGATTCGGGATGTGGAACTGTTAAAAGGAAAAGGAATCCATCCATGCCTTGCGATCATCCGTGTTGGCGCCAGAGGAGATGACCTTGCGTATGAAAGAAGCGCAAAAAAACGTATGGAAATGGTAGGAATTGACTGTAAGGTTGTAGAACTTCCGAAGACAATTTCACAGGAGAATTTCGAACGCGCATTTGCAGAAGTAAATGACGATCCGAAAGTAGATGGAATTTTATTATTCCGTCCATTGCCGGAAGGCCTGGATGAAGAACCGGTGAAGCTTATGATACATCCGGAGAAGGATGTGGACTGCATGAGTCCGTTCAACAGTGCGAGAGTATTTTTAGGTGAGAATGAAGGACATGCACCATGCACAGCACAGGCTGTTATGGAGATGCTTCGTCATTTTCACATAGATCTGACAGGAAAGAAAGTGACGATCGTGGGTCGCAGTATGGTGGTTGGAAAACCATTGGCTATGATGATGTTAAAAGATCATGCAACGATCACGGTATGTCATACAAGAACAAAAGATCTGAAAGAAGAATGTAGGAACGCAGATATTGTCGTTGCCTGTGCAGGAAAAGCAAAATTTATTACTGCAGATATGATAAAAGAAGGAGCTGTTGTGGTGGATGTAGGAATTAACATTGACGAAAACGGTAATATGTGCGGTGATGTAGATTATGAGAAGGTAAAGGAGAAGGCTTCTTATATCAGCCCGGTTCCAAAAGGAGTGGGCAGTGTAACAACGTCCGTGCTTGCAAGCCACGTTATAAGAAGTGCAAAAAACAGAACAGAATGAAAAACAGATGGGATGGGAGAAAAAAAGCTGTATGCGTTTTGTTGTTGCAACAGCAGTAAGTAATCTGGTTACAGTGCTCTTTGTCTCAACGTATGCTTTGAGCATGCTGTACGAAACATCATTTACTGCGCTGTTCATAAGTCGGATACCACAATATATTGTGACAACCGGTGTGTGTGCAGTGATTGCATTCAGTTTGTATTACAGTGTAGTAACAATGATGATGAAACAGCATCAGATGGCATAAAAAATTGGAAAGTTTTCCCAAAGTTAAAGAAAAACATTGACGTAAAGAAAATATGTGCTATAATCTTATGTAGTGCAATAAAAATACCCGATCAGTCGTATGATGCACAATATAGGACTGGAGGGGAGGTTAGGTGTGAGACTATGTCAAATGTAATCGTTAAAGAAAACGAAACGTTAGATAGCGCTTTACGCAGATTTAAAAGAAACTGCGCAAAGGCTGGTATTCAGCAGGAGATTCGTAAGAGAGAGCATTACGAAAAACCAAGCGTAAGACGTAAGAAAAAATCAGAAGCTGCAAGAAAGCGCAAATATAACTAATATGTGCAAAGCAAGGATGCTGTATCAGATGATACAGTGTCCTTTTTTGTTATAACGACGAGGAAAATGCGACATGCTTGCATGGCAGCATTTGACGACCGTTAATCAGCGGATAAAACTCGCGAAGCGTGTTTTATCGCTGTACACAGAAAATTCTATTTTCTGTGTAACAAAAATATATCTTGAAAGATATATAAAAATGCTTCGCAGGATGCGCACCTGCGCGGAGCGGAAGATAAATTTATTATTAGGAGGAATGAGACAATGAGATTAAAAGATACAGGTTTATCAGCAAAGGAACTGAAAGCAATTGTCAACAAATACATGGTAGAAACTTACGAAAGATATGATTTTATCGCAGAACGTGCTGAAGGAATGTATATATATGACGAAGAGGGAAATGCATACCTTGATTTCTACGGCGGTGTTGCTGTAAACAGTGCAGGTAATAGAAATGCAAAAGTAGAAGCTGCAATCAAAGACCAGTTAGGTGACATTGTACATACATTTAACTATCCATATACAATCCCGCAGGCATTACTTGCAAAGAAAATCTGTGATACGATCGGAATGGATAAGATATTTTATCAAAACTCCGGAACAGAAGCAAATGAATGTATGATCAAGATGGCGAGAAAATATGGAACAGATAATTTCGGACCGGAAAGATATCATATCATCACAGCGAAAAATGGTTTCCACGGAAGAACTTACGGAGCAATGTCTGCAACCGGTCAGACAGACAATGCGATTCAGATGGGGTTCAAACCGATGCTTCCAGGATTTTCTTATGCAGAATATAACAATCTGGAAGATTTTGCATCCAAAGTTACAAAAAATACAATCGCGATCATGATCGAACCTGTACAGGGCGAGGGTGGTGTACATCCTGCAACACAGGAATTTATCGAAGGACTCCGCAAATTATGTGATGATAACGATATGTTACTTCTGTTTGATGAAGTACAGACCGGATGGGGACGTACCGGAGCGCCGATGGCATATATGGGATATGGCGTAAAACCGGATGCAGTGTCCATGGCAAAAGCAATGGGTGGCGGAATGCCGATCGGAGCATGCTGCGCAACAAAAAAAGTTGCAAAAGCATTTACAGCAGGAACACACGGATCTACTTATGGCGGACACGCACTTGCTTGCGCATCAGCATATGCAGCAGTCAGTGAAATCCTGGACAACGATCTGAGTGGAAATGCAAAAGAAATGGGAGAATATATGAAAGAACAGCTTGCAAAACTTCCACATGTAAAAGAAGCAAGAGGACGTGGACTTCTTGTTGGATGTGAGTATGATATACCGATCGCACTGGAAGTAAAACATGGCTGCCTGGACCGCATGGCACTGATCACAGCGATCGGAGACAGCGTTAACCGTATGATCCCGCCGCTTATTGTTACAAAGAAACAGATTGATGAACTGATGATCATTATGAAAGCTGCCATTGCAGACGCAGCAGAAAAATACGAAGAGCTGAAACTTGCAGGCTAAAATGCAAGTTTCAATTCCTGATACAGATGACCGATTGGAAGACCTACTACATTATTATAATCGCCATTGATAGATTTTACATGGATAGCAAAATCCCCCTGGATGCCGTAGGCACCCGCTTTATCCATTGGATCGCCGGTGGCGATATAAGACAGCAGATCTTCTCTCATAATCGGGTAGAATGTAACTTCTGTTTTTTCATAAAAAGTTCGTATTATTTTTCTGCCATTTTTCCAGATTAGAAGTGAAACACCTGTGTAGACCTGGTGGGTACGGTCGGCGAGCATAGAAAGCATATCCAATGCTTCCTGTTCATCGGCAGGTTTGCCAAGTATTTCATCTTTATAAGAAACAACAGTATCTGCTCCAATGACAGTAAAATCTTCGTCATGAATTTTGTGGTAAAGACTAAAAATATCTGCGGCTTTCTGATAAGCCAGTTCAGTAACAACATCAGCCGGTAATTCCTCGGTAATGACTTCTTCTTTGGAAGATGGCATGATTTCGAATGAAATGCCGGTTTTTCTGAGCAGTTCTTTTCTACGTGGAGAAGCAGAAGCTAAAATATATTTCATAAATAAAATTCCTTTCTTTGAAAATTCTTTCATATTATATCAGTTTTCCCTAAGAAAGTAAAAATCAATTTTTTTTCTGTAGTTAATTACAGTACTGTTTGTATTTTCTGAAAAACCGAATGAAAAATGCTATTATATTATAAGAAAAATAGAAAGACCATATTGGAAGAAAAGCGTGTTGTGTTATAATAGCAAAATAGGAAACAGACAGGAGGAACATAGAAATGTATATCAGTGAAATTGTAACAACAGTACCGGAAAATGTCAGCGAGCGTGTGCCGCTGGAGCAGAAAGTGTATAAAGTATTTGACAAGCTTGGAATCCCATTTGAAAGAGTCGATAACGATCCGGCATCTTCCATGGAAGAGTGTAGGGATATCGGTAAAGTTCTTGGCGCACCGGTGCGGAAAGATGTGTTTTTGTGCAACCGGAAGAAGACTACATTTTTCCTTCTTGTAATGCCGGAGGAGAAAGACTTTGACGCGTCCTCATTCAGTAAAAAACTAGGCGTATCACATATGTCATTTGCTTCACCGGAGCATATGTGGGAGCATCTGGGAACAAAACCGGGATCTGCAAGTGTTGTCGGACTTTTGAATGATGAAGATGATTATGTACAGCTTATTCTTGATAAAGAGGTGGCTGAGGGCGAGTATTTTGTATGCAATACAGGAATCAATACGACGCATTTGAAGATTAAGACAGAAGATCTGTTGAAGAAATTTTTGCCGCATATTCATCACAGAGCTAAAATTGTTGATTTGTAAAAGGATGTGAGTATATGAATGACAGGATGCAGGAATTGAAATTATCCGACCTGAAAGAGAAGCTTGAAAACAGGAAATCGGGAGAACGGCTTGTATTTCGTGAAGTACAGCTGGAAAAAGGAGATTTAAGCGGAACGGATTTAAGTAATACGGATTTTACACTGTGTTCCTTTGATGGCGTGATGTTAAATAATGTAGATTTCCGCTATAGCAGTGTGGAGAATGCGTTGTTTGACGGATGCTCCATGCACGGTGCAAATTTTGAAAATGCAAATATGAGGACCGCATCTTTCCGGTTCTGCGATATGAGTGACTGCAATATAAAAGGCGCAAACCTCTATGGGGCTGTGCTGGAAAATGCAGATCTTACAAATATACAGTCGGACGAAGCGACACAGTGGTTCCGTCTGCGCTGCCCGGAGACGGGAGCATTTTTAGGATATAAGAAATGCATTAATGACCGGATGGTACAGCTTCTGATTCCGGCAGATGCACTTCGCACGTCAGCAACATTGCCGTCCTGCCGGTGCAACAAAGCCAAGGTCCTGACGATCAAGAGTTTCGATTTCAAAAAAAATTATGATGAGGCATGGTCTCTCGTAGATGAAAACTTTGAATATAAAAGAGGTGAGTGGGTGGAAGTAAAAGATTTTAACGAAGACCGGTGGATGGATTCCACAACCGGTATCCATTTCTGGATGACAAGAGAAGAAGCAGAGGCATATTAGAGATGAAAACAGCAGAAGAATTAAGAAATTTATTAGGACAGATCGATCGTAAGAGCTATCCGGCATACAAAAATCTGAAAGGCAGTTACCGGTTTTCAGGATATGTGCTTGGAATTGACCATGTGCAGGGTGATCCGTTTGCGGCACCGTCCAGAGTACATATAGAAGTTGAGGAGAAAACAGCAGGATTGCCAGAAAGACTGTATGATAAACAGTGGAAGAAGATGGCGCTTGAAGATGCGCTTATCCGTATATTTGCATCCGGGATCAGAAAATATTCGTTTCAGGCAAAAGGTTCCGGTAAAAGTGGTCTGATCCGTGTGACAAACTGCGGACAGGAAGTACTGGAGCGGACAGCCGCAGATATAAGGAAAGACGGAACCGTTATTCTACGGTTTGAAGTGGGCTTTCCGGCAAATGGAAGAACGGTAAATGCGAGAGAACTGGAGAAGATTTTTTTTCAATATCTGCCGTCTTGCGTGCAGGAGACACTTTATTATAAAAATTTGGATATAAGGAAACTTGAAAATGTTATGGAACTTTCGGAGGATCAGGAAGCAATCCGCAGACAGCTTAAGGAATATGGTCTGGTGGCTTTTGTGGCAGATGGCTCTGTACTGCCGAGAATGTCAGGTGTATCCCAAAAGCCGATGAAAGATGCAGTACCGTTTGTATCACCGGAATCTGTGAGAGTGACTTTAAAGCTTCCGTATTATGGGGAGATAAGCGGAATGGGAATCAGGCGCGGGATTACGTTGATCGTCGGCGGAGGCTATCATGGAAAATCTACGCTTCTGAAAGCACTGGAGATGGGGATTTATCCTCATATAGCCGGAGACGGAAGAGAATATGTGATCACAGATCCGGATGCTGTGAAGATTCGGGCAGAAGATGGAAGAAGTATTAAACATACAGATATTTCTATGTTTATAAGTGATCTTCCAAATCAGAAAGATACCGTCAGTTTTGATACGGAAGATGCCAGCGGCAGTACGTCGCAGGCGGCAAATGTGATTGAAGCGATGGAAGCCGGAGCGAGTACATTTTTAATTGATGAAGATACCAGTGCAACAAATTTTATGGTGAGAGACGAGCTGATGCAGAAAGTGATTCACAAAGATATGGAACCAATCACACCATTTATAGAACGGATGCAGTATTTTTATAAGAAATTTGGTATCTCAACAGTACTTGTAGCAGGAAGTTCCGGGGCTTATTTTCAGGTGGCAGATGTGATTGTGCAGATGGACCGCTACCAGCCACGTGAGATCACGTCCAGAGCAAAAGAGGCAACAGCCGGATATCAGGGACTTCAGTTTTTAGAAAAAGAAATTCAGAAACCGATCATGAAAAGATGTCCAAAGAAAAATACAGGACTGGAACACAGAGGAAGAATCAAATTAAAAACACTGGGAAAAGATGGTATTATGCTGGGATCAGAAACAATTGATCTGCGTTATGTAGAACAAGTGGCAGATGAAGAACAGCTTACCTGCTTGGGGTATCTTATGAGAGAACTGGAAACACATCGGATGAATGGGAAGACTTCCATTTGTGAACTGGTTGAATCCTTATACAGAGATATAGAAAGACAGGGGTTAAAGGATGTTCTCGGAGAGCGTGAGCTTCCAGGCAATCTGGCACTTCCGCGAAAAGAGGAACTTTACGCATGTCTGAACCGTTACCGGGGGCTTCAGTTATGATGACAGAAAAGAGTATTCGGCCAATTGCATATATAGAAGGGGATTTCCCGGAAAAATTCGGAATCCCAAGGCAGAGTGGCCTTGTAAATACACAGGCAGAGATTCATTTCCTGCCGGAATACCGCAAGCCGGAAGCGTTCCGTGGACTGGAAGAGTATTCACATCTGTGGCTGATCTGGGATTTTTCAGAGGCAGAGGGTACAAACTGGCGTCCGACTGTCCGCCCGCCAAGGCTTGGAGGAAATCAGAGAGTCGGTGTATTTGCAACTAGATCCCCATTTCGTCCAAATGGAATGGGGTTATCCTGTGTAAAACTGACAACCATTGACTGGGAACATGAGGATGGACCGGTGCTAATCGTAAGCGGAGCAGATCTGATGAACGGGACACCAATTTATGATGTGAAACCATATTTACCACATATCGATGCGTATCCGGAAGCAGAAGCTGGATTTGCAGGACGAGTAAAAGAATACGGTCTGGGAGTATCAATCCCTCCTGAAATTGAAGAGTCACTATCTGAAGAAAAACGTGAAAAGATTCCGGCTTTAAAGGAAATACTTGCAGAAGATCCAAGACCGGCGTATCAGGAAAACCCGGAGAGGGTATATGGAATGAGCTTTGCAGGAATGGAAGTGCGTTTCCGGGTAGTGGATGGTGTTGCTGAAGTATGTGAAATTGAAGAGGATAGAAATGAAATGCAATGATTGCAAATAATAGCGGCAAATATTATTTCAAAGAATAAAAAATGAAAAGCAAAGAAAAATAAATAAGAAATGGAGAAACAAAATGGAATTTAGAATTGCAAGAGAGAAAGATCTGGAACGTATGTGTGAGATTACCGCACAGGCAAAGGCTGGACTTAAAAATCTTGGACTGGATCAGTGGCAGAAAGGATATCCATCGAGAGAAATCTGGAAGAATGATATTAAGAACCAATGTACTTACGTGGCAGAAGAAGATGGAATCATTCTTGGAATCTTTGCATTTCAGACAACACCGGACATATCTTATTATGAAATAGAAGGCGAGTGGATTAGTGCGGGACCGTATGCAGCAATGCACCGCGTATGTGTAGCAGAGGAAGCAAAAGGAAAAGGGGTGGCAGGAAAGATGTTTGCGCATGGGTTCCGTATGGCAGAAACACTTGGATTTTCAAGTGTGCGTATTGATACCCACCCGGGGAATATTCCGATGCAGAGAGCACTTGGAAAAGCCGGATTTGAAAGATGCGGAGAGATCCATCTGGCAGGTGGACCGGAGAAAGGTTCACTCCGCATAGGTTTCGAAAAGATATTATAAAAAAATTCTGACATCCGTATCGAAAAAAAGATTCAGTAAGAATGAAAAACAATGGTTGAAATATACCTATGCGGGGTATATAATATAGACCGGAAAGAGGTGAAGAATATGGAAGAAAAAACATGCTGCCACAAAACGAAAGAACGTTCGGAAAAAGAATACAAAGATTTGATCCACAGACTGAACCGTATTGAAGGGCAGGTAAGGGGAATCAAAAAGATGGTGGAGAACGATGTTTACTGTACCGATATTCTTGTACAGGTCTCAGCTGTGAATGCAGCACTTAATAGTTTCAACAAAGTGTTGCTTGCAAACCATATCCGAACCTGTGTAGCAGAAGATATCCGCAAAGGAAAAGAAGAGACAGTGGATGAACTGGTAGCTACACTTCAAAAACTGATGAAATAGTAAGAAAAGGATGATCAGAATGGAACAGTATAACGTTACGGGTATGAGCTGTGCAGCCTGCAGTACCCGTGTAGAAAAGGCTGTGTTGAAAGTAGACGGAGTGACATCCTGTTCTGTAAGTCTTTTGACAAACTCAATGGGAGTTGATGGAACAGCTACACCAGAGCAGATTATAGAGGCGGTAGAAAAGGCAGGATACGGAGCTTCTATGAAAGGAACGGAGAAATTAAAAGAAGTCCGGGATGAAGATTTCCTGAAGGATAAGATAACACCGGTTCTTAAGAAGAGACTGATTGCGTCATTTTGCTTTCTTGTGCCACTGTTGTATTTATCTATGGGCCATATGATGTGGAACTGGCCACTGCCGGGGTTCCTTAGCGGCAATCATGTAGCGATGGGACTTATCCAGATGTTATTTACAATCGTGATCATGGTGATTAATCAGAAGTTCTTTATCAGCGGCTTCAAAGGACTGATCCATCGTGCACCGAATATGGACACGCTGGTTGCACTTGGATCCGGCGCATCATTTGTATATAGTACGTATGCATTATTTGCGATGACAGATGCGCAGATGAAGGGCAATGCAGAACTTGTTATATCCTATATGCATGAATTTTATTTTGAGTCAGCGGCAATGATCCTGACGCTTATTACAGTCGGCAAGATGCTTGAAGCAAGATCGAAAGGTAAAACAACCGATGCGCTGAAAGGACTTATGAAGCTTGCGCCGAAGAAGGCAGTCGTTCTTTGTCAGGGAAAAGAGGCAGAAGTAACAATTGATCAGGTGAAGATTGGTGATATCTTTGTTGTAAGACCGGGTGAGAATATTCCGGTAGATGGGACGGTTATAGAAGGAAGCAGTGCAGTGGATGAAGCGGCACTTACCGGAGAGAGTATTCCGGTGGACAAAACAGTTGGAGACAGTGTGTCGGCAGCTACCATGAACCAGTCCGGATTTTTAAAATGTGAAGCGACAAGAGTCGGAGAAGATACGACCTTATCACAGATTATTCAGATGGTCAGTGACGCAGCGGCTACAAAGGCACCGATCGCCAAAGTCGCAGACCGGGTATCCGGCGTATTTGTGCCGGCAGTTATCGGGATTGCGACTGTAACAACTCTGATCTGGCTGATCGCCGGACAGACGATTGGTTTTGCACTGGCAAGAGGAATTGCAGTTCTTGTAATCAGCTGTCCGTGTGCGCTTGGACTGGCAACACCTGTTGCGATCATGGTTGGTAACGGAATGGGTGCAAAGCATGGAATAATGTTTAAGACAGCCGTTTCTCTGGAAGAGACAGGAAAGACAGAGATTGTCGCATTAGATAAGACAGGAACAATTACAAAGGGAGAACCGAAAGTAACGGATCTTGTTGCGGAAGATAATGTCAGTGAAGAAGAATTGCTCTTCACAGCGTATGTGCTGGAGCGAAAGAGTGAACATCCACTGGCGAGAGCAATCACATCGGCTGTAGAAAGTCTTGGCACAGAAGGTCTTGATGATCTTGCAGAAGTGGAAGATTTCCAGATCGCAGCTGGAAATGGTCTCTCCGGTATGTTAAACGGACAGAAGCTGGTTGGAGGCAGTTACCGGTATATCAGCGGTCTGGTTGAAATAAGTGAGGAAATGAAAGAACAGGCGCAGGAGCTTGCCGAAGATGGGAAGACGCCTTTGTTTTTCGCAAGAGAAGACAAATTAATGGGAATCATTGCCGTAGCGGATGTTATGAAAGAGGACAGTCCGCGTGCGATCCGTGAACTACAGAATATGGGTATCCATGTTGTCATGCTGACCGGTGATAATGAGCGGACAGCGAAAGCAATCGGAAAGCAGGCAGGCGTAGATGAAGTAATCGCAGGTGTGCTTCCGGACGGAAAAGAAGCAGTGGTCCGTGATTTAAAGAAGCAGGGCAAGACAGCGATGGTCGGCGATGGTATCAATGACGCACCGGCACTGACAAGAGCAGATGTTGGTATTGCCATAGGTGCAGGTACAGACATTGCCATTGATGCAGCGGATGTTGTATTGATGAAGAGCCGCTTAAGTGATGTTCCGGCGGCGATTCGGTTAAGTCGCGCAACACTTCGGAATATTCATGAGAATCTGTTCTGGGCATTTTTCTACAATGTGATCGGAATCCCGCTGGCAGCAGGACTGTGGTATCCGATCTTTGGGTGGAAATTAAATCCAATGTTCGGCGCAGCAGCGATGAGTCTTTCAAGTTTCTGTGTTGTGAGCAATGCATTGCGTCTGAACTGGTTTAACATGTTGGATGCAAGCAAAGATAAAAAATTAAAAAAAGCTGCAAAAATCGGAACTGTAGAAATGGCAGATGAAGGATCAACAATTAAAAATAATGAAAAGAAAAAGGAGGAAACAACAATGGAGAAAACAATGAAGATTGAAGGAATGATGTGTGGACACTGTGAGGCAGCAGTAAAAAAAGCGCTGGAAGCATTAGACGGCGTAGAAGAGGCAATTGTCAGCCACGAAGCAGGAACAGCAGTTGTAAAGATGAGTCACGAAGTTGCAGATGATGTACTTACAAAAGCAGTAGAAGACAAAGATTACAAAGTAGTCTCAGTCGGCTAATTAACAATTGCATTTGAGAAAAAAGAAGCTTATAATGTGGAAGAGGAACAGAAGATAAGAAAATTGATAAGAAAATTCAAGTTAACAGTTGACAGTAATATGAATTTATGGTAAATTATCTTTTGTGTGAAACAACAAAGAAGAGTATCCACTCTCACCATAGCACAATCGGGTGACTATTGGTTGATATTGAACATGAATCATTTTTAGATAGATTTGATTTTATTGTGACAGGAAAGTGGATAGTCTGAAAACTATTCACTTTTTATTTTATAATGGGGGTGCAGGAACATTAGCGATTTAATGATTAACGGACAGATTAGAGATAAGGAAGTTCGTGTGATAAGCGAAAGTGGAGAACAGCTTGGTATCATGTCATCCAAAGATGCCATGAAACTTGCGAGAGAGGCAGATCTTGATCTTGTAAAGATTGCTCCGAAGGCACAGCCGCCGGTATGTAAGATCATCGACTACGGTAAGTATAAGTATGAGCTGGCGAGAAAAGAAAAAGAAGCAAAGAAGAAGCAAAAAACTGTAGAGGTTAAGGAAGTACGTCTTTCACCGAATATTGATACGAATGACCTGAATACGAAGATGAACAATGCAAAGAAGTTCATCGGTAAAGGAAATAAAGTAAAAGTCACTTTACGTTTCCGTGGCCGTGAGATGGCGCATATGCAACAGAGTAAACACATTCTGGATGATTTTGCGCAGGCACTTGCTGATGTTGCTGTGATCGAGAAACCGGCAAAGCAGGAAGGCAGAAGTATGAGCATGGTTTTAACTGAAAAACGTTAAAAATACATTTATAAATCTAAGGAGGAATATTACAATGCCAAAAATTAAAACAAATAGAGCAGCTGCAAAGCGCTTCAAAAAAACAGGTACAGGAAAATTAAAAAGAAATAAAGCTTACAAGAGCCATATCTTAACTAAGAAATCTACAAAGAGAAAAAGAAATCTTAGAAAATCAATCATTACAGATGCAACTAATGTAAAGAACATGAAGAAAGTATTACCATATCTGTAAGATAGTGTAGAGAATAGAAGGAGGAGATAAGACATGGCAAGAATCAAAGGCGGATTAAACGCTAAAAAAAGACACAATAGAACTTTAAAATTAGCAAAAGGATACAGAGGAGCACGTTCTAAACAGTATAGAGTAGCAAAACAGTCTGTTATGAGAGCTCTTACATCTGCATATGCAGGAAGAAAACAGCGCAAACGTCAGATGCGTCAGTTATGGATCGCTCGTATCAACGCTGCAGCAAGAATGAATGGTCTTTCTTACAGCAAACTGATGCACGGTCTGAAACTTGCAAACATCGACATCAATAGAAAGATGCTTGCAGAGATGGCTGTTAATGACGCTGAAGGATTTACAGCACTTGCAGAAGCTGCAAAAGCAAAACTTGCTTAATTTTAGCAGAATATAGATAGAATATACAAAGCAGTTATTGGAAATTCCGGTAACTGCTTTTTGTAAATGCGATGAGGAAAATACATTCATGCGAGCAAGATGTATTTGATAACCGCCCACAATATCAGAATAAGGTGGAAGGCGTTTCTGATAATTTGTATGGGAAACATTAAGGAGGCAGATCATGGATATATTAATTATTGTGGATATGCAGAATGACTTTATTGACGGCGCACTTGGAACGAAAGAAGCAAAAGCGATTGTACCGGATGTTGCAAAAAAAATTAAAGATTTTGACGGTGAAATTATTTATACGAGAGACACCCATGAAGAGAATTATCTGGATACACAGGAAGGCAGGAATCTTCCGGTAGCACATTGTATCCGTGGTACAAAAGGCTGGGAGATTTGCCCGCAGTTAGAGGCGCTTCGCAGAGAAAATGACATTGTGATCGATAAGCCGACATTTGGAAGCATGGAGCTGGGAGAACTGTTAAAGAAAAAAGATGAAGAGCTGCGTGGAAATGGCATGGATGGGATTACATCGATTACGCTTGTCGGACTTTGCACAGATATCTGTGTGATTTCAAATGCAATGATCAGCAAAGCCGCATTGCCGGAAGTGCCGGTATATGTTGACAAAGACTGTTGTGCCGGAGTGACAACAGACAGTCATGAGACAGCACTGGCAGCTATGCGGATGTGCCAGATCAAATGCTAGAAGAATTATCTGTAAGAATTATTCCGGATAAACGAGACGATCATCGGTAATGTGATCCAGAACTTCTGTCAGATATTTCTTTGCGAGGTAATTTGCCATCGGAAGGTTCATATCCAGATAATTGCCGCAGTCTCTTGCCGACGCACCAGGAACTTCATCGTTAAAATCTGCGATAAACCGGAACATTTCGCAGATGAGTGGAACGATTTCCTTAGAAGTAAGCTCTCCGGCAAGGATCAGATAGAATCCGGTACGGCATCCCATTGGTCCGAAATAAATAGTCAGATCTTTGTAAGTTGGATGATTGCGAAGAAATGTCGCACCGAGATGCTCGATCGTGTGAACTTCCGCTGTGTTCATAACTGGTTCTTTGTTCGGTGTTGTCATGCGAAGATCAAAAGTTGTGAGTGGGTTACCGTTTACATGATCGATACGCGATACATAGATACCCGGTTTTAATTTCAGATGATTAATTGTAAAACTTGTTACTTTTTCCATAATGTGAATATCCTCCTGTTTCAATGATTCTGTAAGAGTATAGCATTTTTATGGAAGAGTAGCAAATATTTTAAGACTGTTGCTTTTGACAGGATACAGACATGTGCAACAGCACATGAGTGAGAAGATGTCGCTGTCAAGTGCAGTGGACATGAGATATATAAGGAGTTTTAGAGGATGGAATTATATTTGGTGAGACACGGAGAGACAGAATGGAATAAAGAGCGTAGGCTGCAGGGACAGGCGGATGTCGCTTTAGATGATTTTGGCAGACAACTGGCAGTGGAAACAGGAGAAGCGCTTCAGGACATACCATTTGATGTATGTTTTACAAGCCCGTTAAAAAGAGCGAAAGAGACGGCTGAGCTTATCCTTGCGGGGAAAGATGTGCCGATCATAGAAGATAAACGGATCATAGAGATGGGATTCGCAGAGTACGAAGGAAAATGCTGCGCAGAAGAAGGATGGGATCTTCCGGAATCTTTCAGAGCATTTTTTAATGATCCGGTTGGTTTCAAGCCTGCACAGGGCGGCGAAGATTTTCTGGCAGTGAAAAAACGTACCGGCGCATTTCTGGACTGGCTGATACATGCACCGGAATATGCGTGTAAATGTGTACTGCTTACCACCCATGGTGTAGCACTTGCAGGGCTTATGAATAATATTAAGAATCAGTCGCTGGAAGCATACTGGGATATTGGTGTACATAAAAACTGTGCAGTAACAAAAGTAGAAGTGCAGGATGGCGTTGCCCGGATTATTTATGAGAACCGGACATTTTACAAAGAAGAGGTGAAGAATTGGTAGATGAAGAGTATAATAATAACATCATGGGTGACATTCGCATGTCTATGCTATATGGCAGTAACAGAAGGATTAAACTTGATTCTGGGAATAGCATTGCTGACTAATATTATAAGCAATATAATCAACATAATATACTTGAAAAAGGAGTAGGAGAGGACGATTAGGGTTCTCTCTTTTTTATTACAGTTTGTATTAATAAAATCGCAATAAATACGCATCTGGAAGAGTTTTTGAAGAAATATTCAAATGATTAAAGAGAAAAATTAAGGGAATCTTAAAGGAATTTTCAGAAAATATGTCATAAATTGAAGCCCTGATTTGTTATAATGAGAAAAAGGAGGGAAAATCCTATGAAAAAATCAGATAAAATTTTTGCAAGAACAAAAGAGAGCATACTGCTTATTGTTTTACTGGTGCTTTGTATTCCGAAAGTTGTCTATGCTGATTCTTCCTGGATATGGTTTACAACGACGGCACCATATCAGCTATTGCCATTTGTAGCTGTGCTGACAATTGTGATCGAATATTTGATGATTAAAAATATTTTACATATTCAGAATAAAAAAAGAGTGCTGATCGCTGTCTGTATATCAAATCTCGTATCTTTTATGGTGCCGTATTTTGCCACTTATTATCAAGATGGAGTATATGAAACGATAAAACAGACATTTGAATCGATGGATTTTTATACCATTAACAGTGCATACCTGTTCCTGACGCTGATCATAGAATGTCCGATTGTTTATGCAATTGTGCAGGATGAAATTCATGATAAAAAGAAGAGTCTCGGTGTGATTGCGGCTGCGAATGTTGTAACTACTGTAATGGTCGCTGCAATCGAGCGAATCGCGTGCAGAGGAAGCTGGTAAGGAGGAAAAAAGATGAAGAAAAGTAGAATTTCACAGTGTGTAGTAGTTGTCGTATGTCTGGCAATTGTAATGTATGCAGGAATTGGATGGAATCATTTTACAACATGTAAGATTCATATTACATATAATGGAAAAGAGATTAAGGATGTAAATGTTGTAAAGGTAGAAGTTGCCAGAGATTCGGGAAAACCGGTTAAATCTACATGGATGAAGAAAAGTCCGGATAAAATTAAGTTGCTTAACTGGGACAAAGATGCAACGGAATATCAATATTTTGTCAGTATTCCCAAAGATGCTCTTGGAAAAGGTGTTCCGGAACAAGTATATGAGATGAGTTATTATATAGCAGATGAAATGCAGTGTGCAGCGATTACCTGGAATGCTGATATTGTAAATGAGAATGGTATCTGGAAAGCAAATTATAATGTAAAATACAGAGAACCGAAATGGGGCGACACCTATAAGAAGAAAGTAAAGAACGGAACGGATTCAGGGTTCGTGATTGGAATTTAGAGCAAATTAAAAAAAGATTCGTGATGGGATATTAGAGAAAAGAAAGGAATCCAGAGTTATGTTTGGATTTTCAGTGAGGAAGAAATGAAAAAAGAAATGAAAGTCAGCCCGTTTTTTGACAGGGAATATTTAAAACGGGCTGAAACAAGAGAAGACAGAGAAAGACTTTTACAAAATATAGAATGGGTGTCAATGGATCCTGCGGAAGAGTTTCTGGCAAATCTTGCTAACATATGGCTTGAGATGGAAGATATTTACATGGAAAGAGAAGATTATCATACAACATATAAAGGTGCAGATAATTTCTTCCAGATACTTCAATATGCGGAAGCAAATTTTAAAAATAATGCCTATAGAACCTGCCACTGGCAGATTCCTACGGATGCTATGGCAACTAAAATACAGCTACTGATTGGCTGGATCTGCAGTACAACAGACTTTTATTTCTGGGGAAAAGGTGCTGTGGTTGAAGAATTACAGAAGAACAACGAATGTATGATTGAGGAATTGTACAGGAAGATGCCTGAGAAAGAGGAAGTACTTTATTTTTATTATGCTGTACATAAGCCGGGAAAATGTGAGAGGCAGATAAAAGAAAAATTAAAACAAATAGGTGCGCAGATGTTTCCTACAGAATTAGAAGCAGATCGCTTTTTTAGATTTTCAGATAGATAATTGTAAATTAGATACAGACTGGCGGGTTGCCGTATCCCCAACAAGCTAATGAGATGTGATATCCCTATATAAACAATAGAACTGTAAGGGGTATGTTTGCCGTATCTCAAACAAGCTGATATAAACTAAAAGGGATCTCTAACAAGTTAAAAAAAACGCTAACAAGACATAACAAAAGAGGATCGCAAAAATGCGATCCTCACGGAGCTGTTTAGTTGTCTTCTTCCTGAACAGTGTAAGTCTGTCTCTTTCTTGCCATCTCGTCATTTTCAAGGTACTCATCGTAAGTAGTAATCTTGTCGATGAGCTTTCCGCCCGGAACAATCTCCATGATACGGTTGGCAGTTGTCTGGACAATCTGGTGGTCACGGCAAGAGAACAGGATAACGCCAGAAAACTTGGTCATACCTGTATTCAGTGCAGTGATCGATTCCATATCCAAGTGGTTAGTCGGCTCGTCAAACATCAGCACATTTGCACCGGAAATCATCATCTTGGAAAGCAGACAGCGCACCTTCTCACCACCGGATAATACTTTTACACGTTTCACACCGTCATCACCGGCGAACAACATGCGTCCGAGAAAACCACGTACATAAGTAGCATCTTTCTCTTCAGAATACTGAGTCAGCCATTCAACGATCGTATAATCGTTGTCAAATTCTTCTCCGCTGTCTAATGGGAAATATGCCTGTGTGGTAGTGATTCCCCATTTATAAGTTCCCTCATCCGGTTCCATGTTACCGGCGAGAATTTCAAACAAAGTGGTTTTGGCAAGCTCATTACCGCCAACGAAAGCAACTTTGTCATCACGGTTCAGTGTAAAGGAAATGTTATCCAGAACTTTTTCACCGTCGATGGTCTTGCTTAAGCCTTCTACAGACAGAACTTCATTACCAATCTCACGGTTTGGACGGAAATCAATGTAAGGATATTTTCTGCTGGACGGCTGGATATCGTCAAGCTGGATTTTCTCCAGTGCACGTTTTCTGGATGTCGCCTGCTTGGATTTGGAAGCGTTAGCGCTGAATCGGGAAATAAATTCCTGCAATTCTTTGATTTTCTCTTCCTTCTTCTTGTTGGCTTCTTTCATCTGACGGATCAGAAGCTGGCTGGATTCATACCAGAAATCATAGTTACCGGCATACAGTTTGATTTTTCCATAGTCGATATCTGCGATCTGTGTGCAGACTTTATTCAGAAAATAACGGTCATGGGATACAACGATGACTGTATTGTCGAATCCGATCAGGAATTCTTCCAGCCATGCGATCGCATCCAGGTCTAGGTGGTTGGTCGGCTCGTCGAGGAGCAGGATATCCGGGTTGCCGAATAATGCCTGTGCGAGAAGTACTTTGACTTTCTCAGGACCTGCAAGATTTTTCATTGTCTCATAGTGAAGTTCTGTCCCGATTCCAAGACCATTTAATAAAGTAGAAGCGTCAGACTCAGCTTCCCATCCGTTCATGGAAGCAAATTCAGCTTCTAATTCACTTGCCTTGATACCATCTTCATCAGTGAAATCTTCTTTCGCGTAGATGGCTTCCTTTTCTTTCATGATTTCGTACAATCGAGCATTTCCCATCATGACCGTATCCAGTACCGGAAATTCATCGTATTTGAAATGATCCTGCTGCAGGAAAGAAAGACGCTCACCCGGAGTGATGATGACTTCTCCCTTGCTTGGTTCAAGCTGTCCGGATAAAATCTTAAGAAAAGTAGATTTACCGGCTCCATTTGCACCAATCAGACCATAACAGTTGCCTTCTGTAAATTTGATATTTACATCTTCAAATAATGCTTTTTTACCCACACGCAGTGTAATATTGCTTGTGCTGATCATATTTTACATTCTCCTTGTTATTTTGATTATCTTCTTATTATTAATTTCATTGCATACAAAGTCTATCTTATCAGAGTTGGTGGAAAATGGCAAGGAAATTTAAGCTGTACGCAGAGGTTGTTTTTTGGGCTTGTTGTCGCATGGGGGTTACGTTTCCTGAAAAATCATGTTATGATAAGCAGTAACCGGAATATCATAGAACATACAGGGTGATGATATTGAGACAGGATAGTAACTGGAAATACTATAGATATACTGGTTGAAAAAAGTGATGATATTAAAACAGACTGCAACTGGAAATGCTATAGAATATACAGATTGACAGAAATGATGATATTAAGACAGACCACAACTGGAAATGTTATAGAATATACAGGGCAAGAGAAGTCTGCTATTAAGACAGGCTGTAATCAGAAATACTATAGAGCATAGAAGGTGACAGAATCGAGCTATATAAAGAAAAGGAGCGTGGAATTTATGATAAATGGAACACTTGTATTAGAAGGCGGAGCTACGAGAGGTGTATTTACATCAGGAGCACTGGATTATCTTATGGAGAAAGATCAGTATTTTTCCCATGTGATCGGTGTATCGGCAGGCTCCTGCAATGCGGTGGACTATGTGTCGAAACAGCCGGGACGCACAAGAGACTGCATGATTCATAAAGATAAAGAGTATAGCTATTATTATGGCTTCCGTGAGTTTATCAAAGAGAAGAGTATTCTGGATATGGACATGGTATTTGACAAATATCCGAAGGAAATCTTCCCGTTTGATTATGAGACATATTTCGCATCAGATATGACATGCGAAATCGTGACAGTAAACTGTGAGACAGGAAAAGCAGAATACATGACGGAAGATCATGATTTTGACAGACTGATGAAGATTTGCCGTGCATCCAGCAGTATGCCGCTCGTATCTCCGATTGTAAATATTGACGAAGTTCCGTATCTGGACGGTGGAATTGCGGATTCCATTCCGCTACGCCGTGCGATGGAGCTTGGCAATAAGAAGATTGTTCTGATACTGACAAGGAATCCAGGCTACCGAAAGAAACCAATTTCCAAAGGAATGGCAGGAATTTACCGGAAAGCATATAAGAAATATCCAAATCTGGTGCGAGCAGCGATCCGCAGAAATCATGTATATAATCAGACAATGGAGCATGTAGAGAAACTGGAAGAAGAAGGAAAGATTTTCGTGCTTCGTCCACTGATCCCGACAGTTTCCCGTCTGGAGAAAGACTATGATACATTGATGAATTTCTATAATCATGGCTATAAGCTGATGGAAAAACAGTACGATGCAATGATGAAATATCTGGAGGAATAAAATGGATCAGAGAAGTCTGTTAGAATTTATGACGATTGCGGAGAAATTAAAATGTAATCTCCGCCATTCTTGTACGAGCAGCGGACGTCCGGAGAGTGTGGCTGAGCATACGTTTCGGCTGATAATGTTTGCGTGGCTTGTGGAGGATGCATTTCCAGAGTGTGACAGTGACCGCGTTATGAAAATGTGTCTGTTGCATGATATGGGAGAAGCAGTGACAGGAGATGTTCCGGCATTTGAGAAGAAAGAAGAAGACCGTATGACAGAGAAGGATGCGATTTATCAGATTGCAGAAGTGCTGCCGGATAAAAAACGAAAAGAATTTCTTATGCTTCTTGAAGAACTGGAAGCAAGTGAGACGATGGAAGCGAAGATTGTGCATGCTTTGGATAAGATGGAAGCTATAATCCAGCATAATGAAGCGTCGATTGATACGTGGCTGCCACTGGAGTATGATCTGCAGCTGACTTATGGGCAGGAGCAGGCAAAAGCACATCCTTATCTGGAACGGCTGCGGGAACTGATACGTCAGGATACGTTGGATAAGATTGACGCTGCTGTAGATGAAGCGCTGGATGAACAGATGGGGCTACAGGATAAAAAAGGGTTTCTATAAAATGCAATGTGAAAATAATCTTGCAGAAGAGAAAAATGTAACGTGAAAGGAACTATGTAAGAGATACACTATAAAGTAATAAGGACATAAGATAAGAAAAGAGTACTGCAAAATAGAAGAGATATTCTAATTGCAATACTCTTTTGTTGTTTAAGTCTCCAGAACTATATCTCGCCCATCGTTGGTGCATTGCCGACCGGTGCAGCATATTCAATATCCTGCAGATATAATCCTTTCGGATCGCACGGGGCACTTGCATCGGCAGTGCCGTCAAAGATTGCATCGATATCATCAAGACTTCGTGTGCCAAAACCGATATCCAGAAGTGTGCCGATAATGATACGCGCCATGTTATGAAGAAAATCATCGGCGCGGAGTGTGATCTGCATTTCTTCGATATCGTCATAAATCTCAATGTTTGTAACTTCACGGATAGTAGATTTGGTCTTCTTGACGGTTGAAAAATTCTTGAAATCATGTTTGCCGATCAAGTGCAGGGCAGCCTGCTGCATGCGTTTCTTGTCCGGAATCTTATAGCAGTGGTAAGTTGTCTTGCGGTCGAATACACTCGGCACATCGGAAATCGTCATGCGGTATACATAAGTCTTGTATCTGGCATTCAGCTGTGCATGAAAACGGTCATCGACTTCCTCTACATCTGTAATCGCGATATCCATTGGAAGATAGCGGTTCAGATAATGTTTGATATCCTGTACATCCATCGTGCTCTCAGTCTTGAAGTTGACAATCTGTGCATAGGCGTGCACACCAACTTCTGTACGGCATCCACAGTAGAGATCCACAACAAATTCACCGGTCATCTTCCGCAGAACTTCCTGAATCTTATTGAAAATTGTATTGCTCGATTCATTCTTACCAAGTCTTGTCCAACCCTGATAACGGCTGCCATCGTATTCTATCGTAAGTTTTATATTTCTCATGTTTAAATGCTCCTTTTGTATGCTTGTAGTGTTAGTATAACAAATCTTGTGGTATAATAAAAGACACGAAAATAAGAAAGAGAAGATTATTTTATGAAGGCAGAAGAAAGAAAAGTATCTGAATCAGTCGTTGAGACAATCCATATTGTGCGTCCAAACCATCTAAACGGTGCAGATCGTCTGTTTGGTGGAATCCTGATGCAGTGGATCGATGAAGTGGCTGTAGTCGCGGCAAAGAGACATGCAAGAATGAATGTGATCACAGCATCCGTAGACAATCTGAAGTTCCTCCACGGTGCGTATCAGAAGGATGTTGTGATTATTATAGGAAGCGTAACGTATGTCGGAACTACTTCCATGGAAGTAAAGGTAGACACCTATGTAGAGCATATGGACAGTGAACGTACACTCATCAATCGTGCATATTTTACAATGGTTGGTCTTGATGAGAATGACAGACCGGCGCATGTTCCGGGACTCGTTCTTGAGACAGAAGAAGAGAGAGCGGAATGGGAAAAGGCAAAGAAGCGTCGGGAGATCCGTATGCTCCGCAAGGAAGAAGGGTTTTAGAATGCTATTACTTTATATAACCTTTTACCATCTGTACCATCTGATCAATATTTTGTTTCGCCTGATCCGATTTCCCGTCTTTCAAGATCTCAAGGATCAGGGAAAATTCATCTGGAGTGAAGCGGATTCCTTTCTTTCCGGCACTGGATATAAGAGCCATCATAACCGGAGCAAGATCCTTTCCGGTTTTATTCCCTGCATTGGCGGCAGCAGTGCGGATCAGCTGTAATTTGATCGGATCGAGATTTTTAAGATCCGGGTGATTCATCCATTCATTTGCCATAGATAAACACTCCTTTCATTTTCCAAAATCTTTGTTTAACGCATCATCAAACATCTGGCTGTATGCAGCAAATTCTTCCTGCTGTGTATCTGTAAACATTCCATTTAAAATATCAGAAGGATTAAAGTCTGTGTCATTTTCTGACATGGAAAACATCTGCATCATCATTTCCAACTGGCGGAATTTGTCTGAGCTGTCCGGATCCATGTATGGAAGAAGTTCGGAGACAGACTGCAGGGAAAATTCTTTCCGGGCAAATCCCTGAAACGTACGCAAGGTATAGGAAAGTTCCAGATATTTAATAAAAATGGCAAGTAATTTCTGCATATGTGCGGGGATGAACGGCAAAAGAAGTTTCAGAAGATATAAGTCCCCGGGCATGGTCAGTTCATCGAACGGCAGCAATGATCTGGGTGTTTTCTTTTCCATGGCAGTTCCTTCCTTTTACGTTGTAAATATATATGAGGAATAACGTGGAAATATACATAAAAAAGGAGATGGAGTATAAACTCCATCCCGAATCATATCGGAAACAGTGTGAAGGATGAATTAGCAGCATCCGTTTCCACATCCGCAGTTGCCGAAACCACCGCAGCAGCATAAGAGAAGGATGATCCACAGGCAGCTGTCATTGCCACAGCCACATCCGTTGTTGTTGCCGCATCCGCCACAGCAGCATAAGAGAAGGATGATCCACAGGCAGCTGTTATTGCCGAAACCACATCCGCAGTTGTTATTGTTGCCGCATCCGCCTCCGAATCTGTCAGCGTCACATCCGCAGCCACAGTTTGTAGCACTTAAATCACTCATATTAAAATCCTCCGATGAAATATTTACAGTAATAACATATGCGAATCCGGAGGATGTGTGAGTAAAGCACCGGCTAATATTTTAATAATTTCCTGACAGTATGTTCATATCTGGCAGCAGCGTTCTGGGCTTTTAGCTTTTCAACCATGCTGCGGCTTGATCTGATATGGGTGTCATAGAGCGCAAGCAGATAAGTAACAGTATAGTTTGGGTTCTGGTAAGACGTAAAAAGTAGCCAGTTCATAATATCCGGATGCCAGTAGCGCTCCGGGATCTGCGCTTCCCGCAGCGTGATGATCGGGCGCAGGGCTCGAATGGCAAGTGCAGTCAGTCTGCCTTTAGCCTCCCGTTTGTGAAATAACGGTTCACTCTCCAGAACGATATCATATAATGTATTTGCTGCTTTCCAGTAAACGACAAATCCGGTGTCGCCGTTCGATTCTTCTTCTATATCGAACAGATCAAAAGTACGCATAACGGCTTTCCGCCCGGTTAAGGAGCGGTCGTATGCCTTGCGGCGTGCCGGATCTGAAAGTACTTTATATGCTTCGAGAATTTCCTGCATCCGGCTGGTTGTATCAACGCCGTTCTTCATATTTGCATCGGGATGGTATCTTTTTGCCAGTTCATTCTTCGCCGATGTGATTTCTTCCGCAGACGCTTTCACAGAAACACCCAGAATGTCATAATAATTTTTTGATTTCATAGATTCTCCCCTTATATGTCTATGTAAATAGAACATATTTATATTACGACAGTTTTTATAGGAAATCAATTTGAAATTCTGGAAAATTTTAGCGGATAATATCTGCCGGAAAGCATACCAGTGAATATGCTGATAAAAAAGGTGATAATCATATGGACAACGTAAAGCGCCAGATCGGATATGCATGTCCGGATACAATAAATGGAAGGATTACAGGAAGAGGTGTGAGAGCTGCTATCCTGGATACAGGTGCATATCCACATCCGGATTTTAAAGGAAGAGTCATTGGATTTGCAGATATGCAGCATGGACGATGCGGACTTTATGATGACAGCGGGCACGGAACACATGTGGCAGGAATTCTTGCCGGAGACGGGAAAATGTCCGGTGGAAGGTATGCAGGGATGGCACCGGGAGTGGAACTTCTGATCGTGAAAATACTGGATGAAAAAGGGGAAGGAAATGCCATGCATATTTTACGGGGAATGGAACATGTAAGAAAAGTGAATAAGAAAAATAAAATTGCACTTGTGAATCTGTCACTTGGTGCCGGCGTGGGACTTGATCCGGTCAAGGAGAACCGCATTACAGAAGCTGTGGAGGAACTGTGTAACTGTGGAATCACGGTCGTTGTGTCTGCTGGAAATTATGGACTGCAAAGCCGGAAAGTAAGTGTTCCGGGTACAAATGAAAAAGTACTCACTGTCGGAGCTTACAGGTGCAGTGGCATGGGCAGGTACTGCAGCGGAACAGGACGGGAAAGAATCTGTGTGTGGAAACCGGATATTTTTGCGCCGGGAGAGGGAATTGTATCCTGCGGATATGAAGCGGTAAACGGGGAAAGCTGTTTTCAAAGAAAAGAGTTTTTTCCTTATATAAGAAAGAGCGGTGCGTCAATGGCAACACCTGTCGTAACAGGTGCGCTTGCACTTGCAAAAAGCAAATATCCGGAACTGGAAGGTGAGGAGCTGAAGAGATATTTGCTGAAGCGGTGCGGCAGATCACTGCGTGTGGAACAGCTGCTTGCATAAAAATGAGACACGAAAGAAGTAGGAAAAATTAGAAAAAAGGAAGAAAACCAGGGTGTCAAGAAAAAATACTTGACACCTGCGCAGCTATCGTGTATGATAACACAGGTGATAAACATGAATGAAATTCTTGAACAGGCTTTATTGTTTGACTTCTATGGAGAATTGCTGACAGATCATCAGAAAGAGATTTACGGACAGTTCATTCAGGAGGATCTGTCTCTTGGTGAGATTGCAAGAGAGGCAGGCATCAGCCGGCAGGGAGTACACGATCTGATCCGACGGTGTAATCAGACATTGAGCGGATATGAAGAGAAACTTCATCTGGTAGAGAAGTTCATGGCAATAAAAGAGAAGACAGGAACGATCAAGGAATTGCTGGATGGCTATGAGAAAGAGCGTGCAGAAGAGATCGTGAAAGAGATCCGTAAGATATCGGATGAGATTATAGAGGAGTTATAGATATATGGCATTTGACAGTCTGACAGAAAAACTTCAGAATGTGTTTAAGAATCTGCGGAGCAAGGGTAGACTTACAGAGGCAGATGTAAAAGAAGCATTAAAAGAGATCAAACGTGCATTGTTAGCTGCGGATGTAAACTTCAAGGTTGTAAAGGAGTTTATCAAGAATGTCCAGGAGAGAGCCATTGGACAGGATGTCATGAATGGATTGAATCCGGGACAGATGGTGATCAAGATCGTTAATGAAGAGCTGGTTAAGCTGATGGGCTCTGAGACAACGGAGATCAAGTTACAGCCGGGAAGTGCAATCACTGTCATTATGATGGCAGGACTTCAGGGAGCAGGTAAGACAACAACGACCGCGAAACTGGCGGGCAAATATAAATTAAAAGGCAAAAAGCCATTACTGGTAGCGTGTGATGTGTACCGTCCTGCTGCAATCAAGCAGTTACAGGTCAACGGTGAGAAACAGGGAGTGGAAGTCTTCGCAATGGGAGAAAACCACAAGCCGGCAGATATCGCAAAAGCTGCGATCGAGCATGCGAAGAAGAATGGCAACACGCCGGTGATCCTCGATACTGCAGGACGTCTTCATATTGATGAAGATATGATGGCAGAACTTCAGGAGATCAAAGAAACCGTAGAAGTACATCAGACGATTCTTGTAATTGATGCGATGACCGGTCAGGACGCCGTGAATGTGGCGAAGGATTTCAATGATAAGATCGGCATTGACGGTGTGATCGTTACCAAATTAGATGGTGACACAAGAGGCGGTGCTGCACTTTCTGTTAAGGCAGTTACCGGAAAGCCGATTTTGTACGCAGGTATGGGAGAGAAACTTTCAGATTTGGAGCAGTTTTACCCGGAACGTATGGCATCCAGAATCCTTGGTATGGGTGATGTGCTGACACTGATCGAGAAGGCAGAGTCACAGATTGATGAAGAAAAAGCCAAAGAGATGTCCAAGAAGCTTAAGAAGGCACAGTTTGATTTCGAGGATTATCTGGAAAGCATGAAGCAGATGAAAAATATGGGTGGACTTTCCAGCATCATGAGCATGCTGCCGGGACTTGGCGGTATGGGAATGGGCAAGATGAAAGGTCTTGATGATGAGCAGACAGCGCAGGCTGAGAAGAACATGGCGCGCATGGAAGCAATCATTTATTCCATGACTGTGGAAGAGAGAAGAAATCCGGATGTTCTGAATCCTTCAAGAAAGCATCGTATCGCAAGAGGCGCAGGTGTGGACATCAGTGAAGTGAACCGTATGGTCAAGCAGTTCGGTGAGATGAAGAAGATGATGAAGATGATGGGAAAAGGCGGAAAACGCGGCAAGTTCCGCATGCCGTTCTAACATTGATATAAGGCGTGATTACGCATTATATATAGAAATTAAAAAATATTTATAAAATTTTATTTGGAGGTAAACAAAATGGCAGTAAAAATCAGATTAAGAAGAATGGGACAGAAGAAAGCTCCTTTTTATAGAATCGTAGTAGCAGATTCTAGATCACCAAGAGATGGTAAATTCATCGACGAGATCGGAACATATGATCCGAACTGTGAGCCAAGCGCAATCTCAGTTGACGAAGAAGCAGCTAAGAAATGGTTAGGAACAGGTGCACAGCCGACAGAAACAGTAAGCAAGATTTTCAAAGCAGCAGGCATCGAGAAATAATTAATACCCTGGAGGTGCACAGCTATGAAAGAGCTGGTAGAAGTTATCGCAAAAGCTTTAGTAGATGATCCTGACAGTGTTGTTGTAACAGAACGTGAAGATAAGAAAGCTACCGTTCTGGAAGTGAAGGTTGCAGATTCCGACATGGGAAAAGTAATCGGAAAACAGGGACGTATTGCAAAAGCAATTCGTTCTGTGGTAAAAGCAGCAGCTGCAAAGGAAGATAAGAAAGTAATCGTTGATATTTTAGATTAATTACCAACGGATGCTTACAGGACAGGTCTGTAGTAGTACCTGTCCTTTTTTAAAGCAGTCAGAAGGAGATTTGTAAATGGAAGATATGCTTCAGGTAGGCGTGATCACACAGACACACGGCGTGCGGGGAGAAGTCAAAGTTTTTCCGACTACGGATGATGTGAACCGCTTCAAAAAGTTAAAACAGGTCATTCTTGATACAGGAAAAGAGACAATGCCGTTAGAAATTCAGAGTGTAAAATTTTTTAAACAGTTTGTAATCTTAAAATTTAAAGGCATTGATAATATAAATGATATTGAAAAGTATAAAAGATGTTCGCTTTATGTAACAAGAGAACATGCAGTAGCGCTGGAAGAAGACGAATATTTCATTGCGGATATGATCGGCATGGAAGTATGCACAGAAGATGGCAATATATTCGGTACATTAAAAGATGTGATCGAGACAGGCGCCAACGATGTCTATGTGATTGAAAATGCGGAGCACGGCGAAGTGCTTGTTCCTGCGATCAAAGAATGTATCCGCAGTGTAGATATAGAAAAAGGGCAGATGATGATCCATCTGATGAATGGACTGATCTGATTGCTTACAGGAAGGAATCATAACAAATGCAGTTTTATATTATGACATTATTTCCGGAGATGGTGATGAGCGGTCTTAAGACAAGTATTATCGGACGTGCGATAAAGAATGAACTGCTTTCCATCGAAGCAATTAATATCCGGGATTATGCATTTAACAAGCATAACAGCGTGGATGATTATCCATATGGCGGCGGTGCAGGAATGCTCATGCAGGCAGAGCCTGTATACCAGTGTTACAAAGCACTGGAAGACAGAATCGGAAAGCGTCCGCGTGTAGTCTATCTGTCGCCGCAGGGACAGACATTTAACCAGAAGATGGCAGAAGAATTTGCGGAAGAAGAAGAACTCGTATTCTTGTGCGGTCATTATGAAGGTATTGACGAGCGCGTGCTGGAAGAGATTGTTACGGATTATGTATCGATTGGAGACTATGTGCTGACCGGAGGAGAACTCCCGTCAATGATCATGGTAGATGCGATTTCCAGACTTGTTCCGGGAGTGCTCCACAATGATGTTTCCGCAGAGTTTGAAAGTTTTCAGGATAATCTTCTGGAATATCCGCAGTATTCAAGACCGGAGACATGGCATGATAAAAAAGTTCCGGAAGTTCTGATGTCCGGTCACCATGCCAATATTGAAAAATGGCGCAGAGAGCAGTCTGTCATCCGTACAGCGAGGAACCGTCCGGATCTGCTGGAAAAAGCAGAGCTTACAGACAAGGAGAGAATCCTCGCAGCGCAGATACAGAAAGAAATGACAAAAAGCGAATAAACTTCTTGCTTTTGGGTTAGGATTATGGTAAAATGCTATATGTTGTGAAGAAAATAGATGGTCCTCTGGTACGAAGCGTATTAAGAACATCCAAGTAAACAAGGAGGTCACACAATGAACGATATTATTAAAAATATTGAAGCAGAGCAGTTAAAAGAGAATGCACCGGAGTTCCACGTTGGTGATACTGTAAAAGTTTACGGTAAGATCAAAGAGGGAAACCGTGAAAGAATTCAGGTTTTCGAAGGTACAGTTCTTAAGAAACAGGGCGGAAGTACAAGAGCAACATTTACAGTTAGAAAGACTTCTAATGGAGTAGGTGTTGAGAAGACTTGGCCGCTTCACTCTCCAAACGTAGAGAAGGTTGAAGTAGTAAGAAGAGGTAAAGTAAGAAGAGCTAAACTGAACTACTTAAGAGACCGCGTTGGTAAGAGAGCGAAAGTTAAAGAATTAGTAAAATAAGAAACAGGTTTAAAAAGGACAAGTACATATTTGTAGTTGTCCTTTTTCTGATATAAGGGGATCTTATGAAAAGAAAGAGAAGGGCGCTTTTTAAAGGAAGACATTTGCGGAGAAAAGATTTTAAAAGCAAAAAATATCGAAGCAGAAGGTACAGGAGAAAACAATTCGGACAGAGGAAGTTTTTTTTCAAACCGGATCGTTACATCGTTGCAGGCGTTTTCAAATGGATCTTTCAGATTGCAGTAGTCTGTTTGCTGGCATTTGTATCGGTATGGTATTTTGGACAGCGTGTCAGTGTAGTTGGCGATTCCATGAATCCGGTTCTGAAGAACGGAGATGTTGTACTGGTAAATCGGATTGTGTATAATGCTACGACACCGAAGCGGGGAGATATTATTGTCTTTAAACCAAAAGGAAATGAGAACGATCATTATTATACGAAGCGTATTGTCGGATTGCCGGGTGAGACGATCCAGATTATCGAGAATAATGTTTATATAGATGGAAAGAAACTGGAAGAAGATTACAAGACATCGAAGATCAGTGATGTCGGTATCGTAGGTGAGCAGATGAAACTTGCTTCCGATGAATATTTTGTCCTCGGAGATGACAGAGAGAACAGCGATGACAGCCGTGATGCAGATATCGGTAATGTGAAGCGCAGTTATATTTACGGAAAAGCGTGGTTTGTTGCGTTACCGAGAAAACATTTTGGATTTGTGAGGTAAAGATATATGCATTTTCAGTGGTACCCTGGTCATATGACGAAAGCAAAGCGTATGATGCAGGAAAATATTAAATTAATTGACCTTGTGATTGAGCTGGTAGATGCCAGAATCCCGATTTCCAGCCGGAATCCGGATATCGATGAACTAGGAAAGAACAAAGCAAGACTGGTTTTACTGAATAAAGCTGATCTTGCAGAAGATAAATGGAATGATGCGTGGGCAGAATATTTTAAAGCCAAAGGATACTCTGTTGTGAAGGTCAATTCCAAAAAAGGCGGCGGGATCAAGTCCATCCAGGGTGTGATCCGTGAAGCCTGCAAAGAAAAGATCGAACGCGACAGAAAGCGAGGAATCTTAAATCGTCCGGTACGTGCGATGGTTGTCGGCATCCCGAATGTCGGTAAATCTACATTTATCAATGCACTGGCAGGAAAAGCCTGTGCAAAGACAGGAAATAAACCGGGTGTCACAAAAGGCAAGCAGTGGATCCGCCTGAACAAGCAGGTGGAGCTTCTGGATACTCCGGGAATCCTCTGGCCAAAATTCGAAGACCAGGCAGTCGGACTCCGGCTTGCATTTATCGGCTCTATGAAGGATGAGATTTTAAACACAGAAGAACTGGCGGCAGAGCTTATTAAATTCCTCGGAACATATTATCCGGATGTTTTACCGGAAAAATATGCCGTAGAACCGGATGAAGATCCTTATGTAGTACTGCATCAGATTGCGAAGAACCGTAACTGTGTTGTCAGAGGAAATGAATTAAATACAGAGAAGGCAGCCATGCTGTTGTTAGATGATTTTCGTAACGGACGTCTTGGCAGACTGACACTGGAATATCCGGAGGGCGTATGTTAGATAATAAAGAAGAGAAGAAAAGCACAGGACGTTCATTAATTGGATGGCTTTTATATCTGTTAGTGATTATCGGGCTTGCATATCTCATCGTAACATTTGTAGGACAGCGTACAAAAGTCAGCGGACCTTCCATGCAGAATACACTTCATAATGGAGATAACCTGATCGTAGATAAGTTATCGTACCGTTTCCATGATCCGGAGAGGTATGATATTATTGTATTTCCGATCAAGTTTGAAGAAAATACATTTTATATCAAACGTATCATCGGACTGCCGGGCGAGACAGTGCAGGTAAAGGATGGTTACACATATATTAATGGAAAGAAACTGACCAGTGATATATACGGCAAAGAAGTGATGGATGAACCGGGAATTGCCGAAGAACCGGTAAAACTTGGAAAAGACGAGTATTTCGTGCTGGGAGATAACCGTAATGACAGTACGGACAGCCGTGATCCGGATGTCGGCGTACTGAAGAAAAGCGATCTGATGGGAAGA